>OGYG01000364.1_pt1 | contig 49133 bp, 42 predicted proteins | sample 1576481 | NCBI WGS metagenome assembly OGYG01 (sample SAMEA3541497, study PRJEB24748) | human gut metagenome | biome: human gut; feature: human-associated habitat; material: faeces | place: China | collected 2012 | reverse complement strand
ACTTTATACTGTTTTCTTCAAGGATCGAGAGGCCAACTACGTTAATAAATTAAATCCCAAACAAATTTAATAGCCCACCACCCGGCTAAATGCAACCACGCCGAACAACATAAACAACACCAGATAAATCCCCAGTAATACTGCGAATATGATCAGCTGTGCTCTGCAGAAGTTTCTCCGGTTAATATTACCGTTACTTTCGAATGCCCATACGAAATACATGACTATTCCAACACACGGGATCAGTAATACGATCAATGTCAGTATCCAGTCTTTTAAGTCCATTGGAGAGTTGTCTGACTGCTCATTTCTGTTCCGGCTGTACTGCTGGCTGTAGTCGTATTGATTGTCCTGATATACGAATTTATTATCCTGTGAATCTGCTGATTCACTTTTTCCCGACTCTGGCTCTGGTTCCGCCTTCTCTTCCGGCTCTCCTGCCGGTTTTTCTGTTGATTCACCGTAACTGTAGACCTCGTCAGCGGTTACCTGCTTATTTTCTTCATCCATCTGTCATTCTCCTTTGCCTTACTTATTTTTGCGTCTATCTTATCATTTCAGGGCTCCGAACGCAACATCCATGAGCAGTCGAAGCAGATTATAGTGGTAATAACTCATTGGCGGCTGGTCCGGAAAATACCGATACATACGCCACACGTAGTAAATCACCATAAGAACCACACACACGACACAGCCTGTCTTAAACCATTTTCCAATCGGCTTCTTACAGATATAGCGCTTCCATGCAAATATCATCACACCTGCTGCAAATGCATAGATAAACGGATGCATCTTCCATGCTCCTTTGAAGTCCAGATGCAAAAGCCGGATTCCTGCTCTTGTAAGTCCGCATGCCGGACAGGGAAATCCCGTGATCCAGACCATAGGGCAGGTACTGGGCAGAAATTGACTTCCAAATACAAAATAGGCGATTATAAATATAACCGCCCATTTTGCCTTCTTTATATCATTTTTTAATAATACAAATCCGTCTTTCAATATCTTTTTCATCCTGTTATGAAATAACTTTCTTCGGACATTTTACTGCACAGGCACCACAGTCTTTACATTTCTCGTAGTCGATGTGCGCAATGTTATTTTCCACTGTAACAGCTTCAAACTTACATGCTTTCTCACACATCTTACATCCGATACATCCGGCTGTACATGCCTGCATAACTGCTTTACCTTTGTCCTGTGAATTACATTTTACCAGATGCTTCTGATCATATGGCACGATCTCGATCAGGTGTTTTGGACATACAGCTACACATTTTCCACATGCTTTACATGCTTCTTTATCTACAACTGCCACACCGTTTACAATGTGGATCGCATCGAACGGACATGCCTGAACACAGCTTCCGTCTCCAAGACATCCATAAGAACAGGCTTTCGGTCCGCCGTCCTGCATCATGTTGACCATAGTACAGTCGCTCAGTCCGTGATATTCATATTCCTGTTTTGCTTTCTCACAGTCTCCGCCACATTTTACAAATGCAACTTCGTGTACCTGTGCACCTGCAGCAACGCCCATGATCTCTCCGACTTTTGCTGCTACCGGAGCGCCTCCGACCGGACATCCGCCGACTTCAGCTTCTCCTTTTACGATTGCTGCTGCAAGTCCGGAACATCCGGCATAACCACAGCCACCGCAGTTATTTCCAGGAAGAACGCCCAGGATGGCTTCTTCTCTTTCATCTACCTCTACCGCAAATTTCTTACCGGCAACGCCGAGGAATACACCAATGAATAATCCGGTGCCTCCTACGATAACTGCCGCAAGAATAATACCTGTAACACTCATTGTCTGCCTCCTCCTAAATTAATCCTGAGAATCCACAGAACGCAATCGCCATCAGACAAGCTGTGATCAGTACGATCGGAGTTCCCTGGAAGGACTCTGAAATATCATTGTATTCCATCTTCTCACGGATACCGGCCATGATCACGATCGCGATCAGGAATCCGACAGATGTACCAATACCATTGACAACACCTTCTAAGATAGAATATTCTTTCTGAACATTTGTAAGTGCCACACCAAGAACCGCACAGTTTGTTGTGATCAGTGGAAGATACACACCAAGTGCTTTATACAATGATGGCATACTCTTTTTCAGGAACATTTCTACAAACTGTACCAAAGCTGCGATAAACAGAATGAATACGATTGTCTGCAGATATTCAAATCCCAGCGGAACCAGGATGAATTTATAGATCAGTCCCGTAAAGAATGATGATAATGTGATAACGAATACAACTGCTCCACCCATACCGGTTGCAGTCTCAACCTTCTTCGAAACACCAAGGAACGGACAGATTCCAAGGAACTGGCTGAGTACAACGTTATTTACGATAGCTGAACCAATTGCAATAATCAATAACTCTTTCATACTATGTACTCCTCCTACTCTTCATTCCCTGTCGGGAATACTTTGCTTCCGCATCCGCCGCATGATGCACAGTCTGTGCCGCATCCCTGTGGCTCGGCAATCTTCTTGCCTTTCTGTGCTGCGTGTCTCTTCAGTCTGTTCATACCTGCAACCAGGAATGCAAGAACAAGGAATGCTCCTGCCGGCAGGATGAAGATTGTTACCGGTACATATCCGCCTTTTCCTGCTGCTGCGTCTGCAAGTGGAAGAATCTGAACACCGAAGATTGCTCCGGTTCCGATAAACTCACGCACGATCGCGATACAGGTCAGACCAAATGTAAATCCAAGTCCCATACCAATACCATCAAAGATAGATGGAAGTACCGGGTTCTTGGATGCATAACTTTCTGCACGTCCAAGGATAATACAGTTAACAACGATCAGCGGGATGTAAAGTCCAAGTGAATCATACAGACTTGGAACGAATCCCTCTAAAAGGAACTGTACAATTGTTACGAAAGATGCTACGACTACGATGAATGCCGGCATTCTGACTGAATCCGGAATCACCTTACGTAACATAGAGATCAACATATTTGACAGTACAAGTACGACTGTTGTGGACAGTCCCATACCTAAACCGTTAATAGCGGATGTTGTTACCGCCAGGGTCGGACACATTCCTAACATCAGAACGAAGGTAGGATTTTCTTTGATCAGACCGTTATATACTCTTTCAGTACATTTATTCATGACTAACTACCTCCTGTTTATTTAAATGCATTCTGATAATATCCGAGTGCTGCATTGACAGCTCCTGTTACTGCTCTTGAAGTAATGGTTGCACCACTTAAGGCATCGATCTGTTCTCCGTCTCCACCGTCTTTGGAAACCACGAATTTATCAGCCTGTTTATTCACATACTGGTTATAGAATGAAGGCTCTGTAGCTTTCATACCAAGACCTGCTGTCTCGCTGATAGAAAGAATAGATACACCGTTGATCGTACCGTCTTTCTTAATACCAACTGTAATCTGGATATTGCCGCCGAATCCGTCTTTGTCTGTTGTTGTGATGACATATCCTGCATCACCTGCTGTACAGACTTCGTCGATCGTTGCATTGACACCCATATCTTTTACAGCTTTGTCTGCAGCCTTCTGATCTACATCTTCTGCTTTGAAATCATCCAGTTTTACATCTGAAAATACTGCCTGCCATGCTTCTTTTTTGGCTGTCTCCTGTGACTGTGCGATTGGAGTCTTGGTAACTTCATATACCGCACCAAGAAGGACTCCTGCAATTACAGTAATCAGTGTAAGGATCAGTGTATTCTTAACAATCTTATTCATTATTTTTCTCCTCCTTTACCAAATGGTTTTGGAAGAGTAACTCTCTCGATCAATGGCACCAGAAGGTTACTGATGATGATCGCATAAGAAACTCCTTCTGCGGAACCGCCAAACAGACGGAACAGACCTGTTAACACACCAAGGATAATACCGTATACAAACTGTCCTTTCGGTGTGATCGGAGATGTTACATAATCGGTTGCCATGAACCATGCACCAAGCATAAGTCCGCCTCCGCAGAGATGTGCTGTGATGTACTGTGGATCAAAGAATCCGACATTCGGATTTGCAATATGTCCGAAGATTCCGACAAAGATCACAAATGTAACAATGTATGTTCCAGGAATTCTGAGATCAATTACTCCCATAAGGATCAGGAAGATTGCTCCGATCACGATTGCGATCACGGATGTCTCACCGATTGTTCCAGGAATTCTACCAATCAGCATATCCATCGTATTCACTGTATTACCTGCTTTTAACTGTGCAAGTGGTGTAGCCCCTGTCACACCATCATATACAAAGCTTGTCATCTGGCTTGTAAATGAAAGCAGAAGGAAGCATCTTGCGCCGAGAGCCGGGTTCATAAAGTTCTGTCCCAGACCTCCGAATAACTGTTTTACGATCAGAATAGCAAATACACTACCGATTGCTCCCATCCACCACGGAGCTGTAGGAGGCATATTCAGTCCGAGTAACAGTCCTGTTACTGCTGCACTCCAGTCATTGATCGTAATCTTCTTGTGCATTAATTTTTCGTATATGTATTCCGTCAATACTGCTACAACCGTTGTTGTAACCAGCATTCCGAATGCCGGCAGTCCAAAGTTCCATACACCAAATGCAGATGCCGGCAAAAGTGCGATGGCCACCAGCATCATAATATTACTGGTAGTCGCTTTGGAACGAATATGTGGTGAAGATGACATTTTCAAATTGTTCTCACTCACTTTTGTTCACCTCTTCTTCTTTCTTGTTTTATTTTTTCTTTCTACGGTTCGCTAAAGCAATCTTTCTCATAGATCCGATTGCCTGTTTCAGCGGCCGTTTTGCCGGACATACGAAACTGCACGAACCACATTCCATACATTCGAGTCCTTCATGTTTTGTAAACTTCTCTTCGTCATGATGTTCTGCATAATCCGCCAGTCTCGATGGAATCAGGCGGCTTGGACAGGCTTCTACACAGCGTCCGCAGTTGATACATGCAGACGGCTCCATCTTAGCCACTTCATCTTTGGTAAATCCAAGAATTGATGAAGATGTCTTTGTTACAGGTACATCTAATGAGAACATGGAGAATCCCATCATCGGACCACCGGAGATGAGTTTCTCAGGCTCCGTCTTAAATCCTCCTGCTGCTTCTACCAGTTCCTGCTGGTTCATACCAAACGGAACTCTGAAGTTACCTGGTTCTGCAACCGCATCACCACTGACTGTCACTACACGCTCCATAGAAGGCTTTCCTTCTACCACTGCCTGGTAAACACTTACCATTGTAGCCACGTTGTCTACGACGCATCCTGCATCTGCCGGAAGCATTGCAGAATTGATCGCACGTCCTGTTGTTGCATAGATAAGCTGACGCTCACCACCCTGAGGATACTTGGTCTTCAGAGCCATCACCTCGATACGTGGTTCATCTTTCGTCAGTTCTTTTAATTTTTCGATACAATCCGGTTTGTTGTCCTCTACGCCAAAGATTCCTTTTGCGTTGTCGAACAGACGGAGAATGATCTTCATTCCTCCGACCAGCTTTTCCGGAGTCTCGATCATTGTTCTGTAGTCAGCGGTGATATATGGCTCACACTCTGCACAGTTTGCAATGATATAATCAATCTTTTCCGGTTCCTTCGGTGAAAGCTTTACTCTGGTAGGGAAACCTGCACCACCCATACCTACAACTCCCGCTGTTCCAATCGCATTCAGAATGTCTTCTTTGCTCATATCCTCTAACGGAGTCACTTCCGGATATTCCACTTCTTTGTACTCGCCATCATTCTCGATCACGATACTGTTCACTCTTCCACCTGTCGGGTTTAAATGCGGTGCAATAGCCTTTACTGTTCCGGATACAGATGCATAGATCGGAGCAGACACAAATCCTCCTGCTTCTGCTATCATCTGGCCTTTTAAAACATGATCGCCAACAGCTACCACAGGATTTGCCGGAGCACCGATATGCTGTGATACAGGATACACCAGATCGCCCTTAGGTTTTACTTCGACAATTGCCTTATCTTTAGCCAGGCTCTTGCCGTCATCCGGGTGGATTCCACCCTTAAATGTTAACAATGCCATCCTTTTTTCCTTCCTTCCTATTTACTCTTTATATAATATACAGGAAAAATAGACAATTTTCTATAGAAAGTGACTAATTCCATTGTATATTTTCATGAACATCTTGTCGCATTTTTAACAAATGCATATACGCACAGAAAACCTGCCATAGGCAGGTTTCCCAAGATAGTACATCATTGAGCCTTTTTACTTATCCCGGCTCATTGTTATCTTTAGCTTCAGAAAGGATAGAGGAAATCACCTCTATCCTTGTATATCTGTCACAATATTATTCAGCGTCTGTCTCTTCAGAAGCTTCTTCCGGCTGCTCTAATGCTTTCATGCTCAGGCTGATCTTCTTCTCAGCTTCGTTCAGGTCTACGACCTGAGCTGTGATCTCCTGTCCTACTGAAAGTACGTCTGACGGTTTGTCAACATGAGCTCTTGAAATCTGTGAAACATGAAGTAATGCATCTACTCCAGGAGCTAATTCAACGAATGCTCCGAAATCTGTCATTCTTGCAACTTTTCCTGTGATCACTGTTCCTACTGCATAATCCTCTGCTGCATTTGCCCATGGATTTGTCTCCGGGAATTTCAGGCTGAGTGCGATCTTTGTATCATGGATATCTTTGATCATCACTTCCACTTTATCTCCTACCTGGAATACTTTCTTAGGATTCTCAACACGTCCCCAAGACATTTCGGAGATATGAAGAAGACCATCTACTCCTCCAAGATCGATGAATGCTCCGAAATCTGTAACGTTCTTTACAGTTCCTTCCATTCTATCTCCTACACTGATCTTTGCAAACAGTTCTTTCTGTTTTTCAGCACGTTCAGCAACAAGAAGCTGTCTTCTGTCACCGATCACGCGGTTTCTTCTAGGATTGAACTCGCTGATCACGAACTCGATCTCCTGTCCCTGATATTTGCTCAGGTCTTTTTCATATGTGTCAGAAACAAGGCTTGCAGGAATGAATACTCTTGCTTCGTCAACTACTACGCTTAATCCACCGCCAAGAATCTGAGTTACAGGAGCTTTTAATACTTCATGATTCTCGAATGCTTCTTTTAATCTTTCATTTCCTTTTTCTGCTGCAAGTCTCTTGTATGTCAGCAGAACCTGTCCTTCTCCGTCATTTACCTTCAGGACTTTTGCGCTCATCTGATCACCAACAGATACAACTGTTGTAAGATCAACATTTGCCTCGTTAGTATATTCGTTTCTTGTAATGATACCGTCTGCTTTGTAGCCTATATTCAAGATGATTTCATCAGGTTTAACGTCGATGACTGTACCATCTACAACCTCTCCATTTCTTATTGTCTTAAAAGACTCTTCCAACATTTGTTCAAAAGTTAATTCTGACATTATTTTGAACCTCCTCAATTATTTTATTGGGCGTGGATGCCCCTGCTGTAATACCTACTGATTCCACGGACCTTAATTGATTAATATCCAAATCGTCAAGTGTCTGTATATAGTACGTATTCAAACATTCCTCTTTGCAGATTTCAAATAGCTTCTGAGTATTCGAACTACGTTTATCACCTATCACAACCATAGCATCTACTCTCGCTGCAATTTGACGGGCTTCGGTCTGCCTTTCTTTCGTCGCATTGCAAATCGTATTTAAAACAACTATATCATACCTCTTTTTCGAAATAATTTCAACTAATTCTTTGAATTTATTGTAGTTAAATGTCGTCTGGGCCACGATACATACTTTCTGATCTTTATCCGGCAATTCAAATCGTTCTGCATCTTCCGGTGTCTGCACCACCGTCACCTGTTCTCCTGCCCAGCCGCGAATTCCCTGCACCTCCGGATGCTCACCGTTTCCGACAATCACAATGTATGACCCCTCAGCGCTTTTTTCTGCAACGATCTTATGAATCTTCTTCACGAAAGGACACGTTGCATCCACACAGGTAATTCCACGTTCTTCCATGATATCGTAGATATATTTTGCTACACCATGGGACCGTATCACTACCACATCCGCATCTGCCGTTTTCAGTTCTTCTTCATCATTCAGGACTTCTACACCGTGGCTTCTCAGATCCTTGATCACTTCTTCATTATGGATGATCGGTCCGTAGGTAAATATCTTCTCTCCCCGGTATTGTTCTATCTGTTGGTATACGGTATCTACCGCACGCTTCACTCCGAAGCAGAATCCTGCTGTCTTTGCAAGTTCGACACTCATATCATGCAATTCCTTTCTCTGCCAACATTATCTATCTGCACAGATCTACGATCGTTTTCACCACTTCGGTGATCGTCATGTCCGAGCTGTCTACAAGAACCGCATCCTCCGCCTGCTTCAGTGGTGCGATCTCACGCGTCATATCTCTGCGGTCACGCTCTTCAATGTCATGTGCAATCTCTTCCAGATTACAGTCTTCCCCTTTTTCCTGCAGTTCCTGGTAACGTCTCTTAGCTCGCGTCTCAACGCTTGCCGTCAGATATACTTTCACATCCGCATGCGGAAGAACACAGGTTCCGATGTCTCTTCCGTCCATGATCACATTCTGTGTCTTTGCAAGATTCTGCTGCAATTCCAGCAGTTTCTTACGCACTTCCGGAATTGCGGAGGTTACAGATGCCATATTTCCCACCTCTTCATTTCTCAGACGTGATGAAATATCCTTTCCGTTCAGGTATACATGCTGTACGGCATCTTCATATGCGATCGTCACTTCCGCATCCTTGCATGCTTCGATCACTTTCTCTGTCTCTTGCGGCTGGATCCCTTTATCCAGAAAATGAATCGCAAGACCTCTGTACATGGCTCCTGTATCTACGTAAATGTATCCTTTTTCCTTTGCTACAAGCTTCGCAATCGTGCTTTTTCCGGCACCTGCCGGTCCGTCTATCGCCACATTATATCCCATGGTATCTCTCCTCTGTTTTTATTTTCTATTTTATTCATCTGCGCTTTCTATTCCGGTTCCCGCCGCATACGCTGTAGACCAGGCGATCTGAAGGTTAAATCCACCCGTCACTGCATCCAGATCCAGAACCTCTCCGGCAAAATGCAATCCTTTCACAAGTCTTGATTCCATCGTTCCCGGATCGACTTCTTTGATCTTGATTCCACCTTTTGTGATGATCGCTTCATTGTAATCTCTCAGACCTGTAAGCGTACACTCAAGATTCTTGATCAGTCTGACGAATCCCAGACGTTCTTCTTTTGTGATCACATTGACTTTCTTTTCCGGATCGATCCCGCTCAATTCGATCATAACCGGAATCAGTTTTGACGGGAACAGCTTGTGTACCGCATTCTTAAACTGACGGTTCTGATTCTCCTCAAATTCACGGAGCACCCTGTGATCCAGCTGCTCCTCTGAAAGCGCCGGTTTCAGATCGATCTTAAGAGTCAGTTCTTTTGCTTTCAGTTTCTTTCCGACATAACTGCTCGCACTTAAGATCAGCGGTCCGCTCACACCATAATGCGTAAATAACATTTCTCCGAAATCGTCGTACAGCTTTTTCTTTCCGTCACAGATTGTCACATTAACATTCCGAAGAGAAAGCCCCTGCAGTTCGGGCACCCAATCCTCTTTGCATTCCATCGGTACCAGCGCCGGCATACATTCCGTCACGGTATGACCGAGGCTTTCTGCAAAGCGGAAGCCATCACCGGTGGATCCGGTTGACTGATAAGACAATCCGCCCGTTGCCACGATACATGCATCTGCACAAACCTGCGTCTGGTCTCCCAGTATTACTTTTTCAAAATGTCCGTCTTTTTCCACTATTTTTTTTACTGCCGTGCGCAGATGCACTTCCACGCCCAAACGGTCCATCTCCCGTTCCAGACCACGGATGACATCCGAAGAACGATCCGACACCGGAAATACACGGTCTCCACGTTCAATCTTCACCGGCACATTGATCCGCTCAAAGAAATCGATCACCTGCTGATTCGTGTATCCGTAAAAACTGCTGTATAAGAACTTTGCATTTGTTCTGACTGCCTCAAATAATCCTTCCATATCGCAGGCATTGGTTATATTGCATCTTCCTTTTCCTGTAATATACAATTTTTTTCCAAGCTTTTCATTCTTCTCATATACTACAACCTGATGTCCGCATTCGGCTGCTGCGATAGAAGCGAACATTCCTGCCGCTCCTCCTCCAACGATAACTACTTTACTCATCTTCCATTATCCTTCTCTGGTTTTCCATTTTCATTTCCGGAAAGTTCAACTCGATCCCCCACCATATTCAGTTCATCCTTACTGTACACCTGATATTCATCCCATATCTGTTCCAGTGTCTCAAGCGTTGTAATAACCTCTTTCTGCTTCTTCATGCAGAGCGCTACGACCAGTGCATTGATCACACTCAAAGGTGCCACCAGTGAATCTACAATGGATGCCATATCGCTTCTTGCGATCAGGTTGCAGGAAGAATACAACGTCATCGGAGAATGTACACTGTCTGTCAGTGTGATCACCGTAGCTTTCCGATTGCTTGCAAATTCCAGTGCTTTCAAAGTACGCATGGAATATCTCGGAAAACTGATCCCTATCACCACATCATCTTCACTGACACGGATCAGTTGTTCAAAAATCTCGCTGGAACTGTTCGTATTGACAGCCGTTACATTCTCGCATATCAGATTCAGATAAAAGCTTAAGAAGCTTGCGAGCGGCGAGCAGCTTCTGATTCCGATCACATAGATCCGTTTTGCTTTTAAGATCGTATCTACCGCCATTTCAAATGCCTCATGGTCAATTGCTTCCATCGTAAGCTTGATCTTCTCAATATCCGAATGTAGAACCGAAGCAAGGATCTCCCCCTGGCTGATCCGCCCATACGTCACTTCCATACGCTGGATGGAATTCAGCTTCATCCGCACCAGTTCTCCCAAAGCCTTCTGGAACTCCGGATACCCGTCATATCCAAGGGCAGTTGCAAATCTCACAACTGTCGATTCACTGACACCAACCTCTTCCCCCATCTTCGCAGCCGTCAAAAAAGCCGCTTTATCATAATCCTCACGGATAAAATCCGCCAGTTTTTTCTGTCCTTTGCTGAATTTCTGATATCTTTCATCGATCATCTTCAGCAGTTCATTTTTTACGCTCATGCGATGTACCTCTTTTTCAAACAATGGTTTTATTATATAGCTTTGTGGGGGAATAGTCAATTAGTTCGGGTGGGACATATGTGGTTACGGGATAGGTGGCGGTATGGGTGAGCAGATGCTTATGCCGGGAAAGAAGATGTAACAAAGAAAAGTTGGGAAAAATCAGGCACCGAATACATTCAGCGAGAAATCTTAATGATTTCTCACCTCAGGTATTCTTTCAAGCTGTGCTTGTAGCACATCTTGAATCCTGATTTTCCCAACTTTTCTTTTAACATCTTCTAATCCCATCAACGATATCTGCTCACCCATACCGCCACCTATCCCTTAGCCACACACACCGACACCCGAAAGTGAATTTACTGTTACCACCAAGCTATTGGGGCTCCGCCGGAAAACGTCTTTCATCTCGCTTTTTCCACTACTTTCTGAGAAGCCACACTCCCCGCTATCCTCGTATATTTTCGCGAACAGTCAAGTGTAGAAGTTCCTGGTTCAATGCATTCGCAGGGTGCTTTGCAAGGAGTTGGTGAAAAAAAGACGATAAAATAAGATTTGGGATGTGCTACAAGCACATCCCAAAAGAATACCTAAGGCGGAAAATCATCAGGATTTTCCGTCCGAATGTATTCGGTTCTTATCTTATCGTCTTTTTTTCGCTTACGCCTTGCAAGCACCCGAAGTCGCATTGAATCAGGAACTTCTACACTTGACGTCCTCTCGAAAACCTATACAGGATAACTACCGTTTTCCGTATCCGCTACTGTCGCATCCACTTTTGTCTGCTGTGCTTCTCTATACTTAAAGAAGTCTACAGCTACCTGTGGGAACAGTGCGTAAGACAATACATCTTCATCCTGCTGGATCCACTGTTCGCATTCTTTGCGAAGTGTGTCTAATTCATCCGGAATCAGATCTGCCGGACGGCATGTGATGATCTCAGGATCATCGCCAAGTACTTTCTTGATCACGTCCGGATTCATTGGTTTAACTGTCTGTCCGTATTTACCACTTAAGAGGTCTTTTGTCTCTTTTGTAGCAACTTTGTAACGTTCTCCCATCAATACATTGAATACAGCCTGTGTACCAACGATCTGTGAGGAAGGTGTTACAAGCGGTGGTTCTCCAAGGTCTTTACGTACTCTTGGCACTTCCTCAAGTACATCGTAGAACTTGTCTTCCGCACCCTGCTCTTTTAACTGTGATGTCAGGTTCGAAAGCATTCCACCCGGTACCTGATACAGAAGAGTCTTGATGTTAACACCAAGGTTCTTTGGATTAAGGAGTCCGCTGTCAAGAGCCTCGTCACGGATCGGACGGAAGTAGTCAGCGATCTCTGCCAGAAGTTTCTGGTCTAATCCCGTGTCATAAGGTGTTCCCTTGAATGTCTCAACCATAACTTCTGTTGCAGGCTGAGATGTTCCAAGTGCGAATGGTGAGATTGCAGTATCAATGACATCTACACCGGCCTCTACTGCTTTCATGTAAGTCATAGAAGCAACACCTGATGTGTAGTGTGTATGAAGCTGGATTGGAAGATCTACAGCTTCTTTCATTGCTCCGATCAGCTCTGTTGCCTTATACGGTGTCAGAAGACCAGCCATATCTTTGATACAGATAGAGTTTGCACCCATCTCTTCAATCTTCTTGGCAATGTCTACCCAGTAATCCAGTGTATAAGCATCACCTAAAGTGTAAGATAATGCGATCTGAGCTTCTACTTTTTCTTTGTTTGCAGCCTTAACTGCTGTCTTCAGGTTACGAAGATCATTTAAGCAGTCAAAGATACGGATGATGTCGATTCCGTTCGCAGCAGATTTCTGTACGAAATATTCTACCACATCATCTGCGTATGGACGATATCCTAAGATGTTCTGTCCACGGAATAACATCTGAAGTTTTGTATTTTTGAATCCATCACGGAATTTACGAAGTCTTTCCCATGGATCTTCTTTTAAGAAACGAAGAGATGCATCAAAGGTAGCTCCACCCCAGCACTCTACGGAATGATATCCAACCTTGTCCATCTTATCAACGATCGGGAGCATCTGCTCTGTTGTCATACGGGTTGCGATCAGAGACTGATGCGCATCACGCAGGATCGTTTCTGTAATCTCTACAGGTTTTTTTACTATATCTGCCATTTTATTTCCTCCTAATTATATATCGCTTAAATTCCTACGCCAAAGATCGCCATGAATGTTCCGGCAGCTACGGCTGTACCGATAACACCCGCAACGTTTGGTCCCATAGCATGCATCAGAAGGAAGTTTGTCGGGTCTGCCTCAGCTCCGACCTTCTGTGATACTCTGGCTGCCATTGGAACTGCAGATACACCGGCAGAACCAATCAGTGGATTAACCTTACCATGTGTTGCAACACACATCAGTTTACCGAACAGTACACCTGCGGCTGTACCGAATGCGAATGCAATCAGACCGAGAATTACGATCTTGATCGTATCCATATTAAGGAATGCCTCGGCACTCGTTGTTGCTCCTACGGATGTTCCCAGCAGGATAACTACGATGTACATCATTGCATTGGAAGCTGTCTCTGTTAACTGTCTTACAACTCCGGACTCACGGAACAGGTTACCAAGCATTAACATACCAACCAGTGGTGCTGTTGTAGGAAGGATCACGCACACAACGATCGTAACGATGACCGGGAATAAGATCTTCTCAAGCTTGGAAACAGGTCTTAACTGTTCCATCTTAATCTTACGTTCTTTTTCTGTTGTCAGAAGCTTCATGATCGGTGGCTGGATGATCGGCACCAGTGACATATAAGAATATGCCGCTACCGCGATTGGTCCAAGTAAAGCTGTCTGCTGTAACTTACCTGCAAGGAAGATAGAGGTAGGTCCATCAGCTCCACCAATGATTGAGATCGCTGCTGCCGCTTTGTCAGAGAATCCCATAGCCATCGCTCCAAGGTATGCTGCAAAGATACCGAACTGAGCAGAGGCACCAAGAAGGAAACTCTTAGGGTTAGCGATCAGTGGTCCGAAGTCTGTCATCGCTCCTACACCCATGAAGATCAGGGAAGGGAGGATTGACCACTCATCCAGTTTATAGAAGTAGTAAAGCAGTCCGCCTGTTCCATTTGCCGCATCTTCTGCATGAAGCATGATGTCCGGATAAATGTTAACCAGTAACATACCGAATGCGATTGGAACAAGAAGCAGAGGCTCGAATCCGTGTCTGATTGCAAGATAAAGGAAAACACATGCAACCGCGATCATGACTACATTGCCCCATGTAAGACTGAAAAACGCCGTCTGATGCACGAGGTTTCCTAATGTTGTCGTTATATATTCCATTTTTTAACCTCCAGTCGTGTTAGATAAACACCATATAAATGATGTTAGTTCAATGTAGCAAGAACAGCGCCTGAATCAATTGCATCGCCTACTGCTACATCAATGCTTGCAACGGTTCCGTCTTCCGGTGCTACAACTGGAATCTCCATCTTCATAGCCTCGATGATGACAACTGCATCACCTTTCTTTACAGCCTGACCTACATTTGCTTCGATCTTGAATACTTTTCCGGCTGCTCCGGCTTTTACTTCGATGGATCCTGCTCCACCTGCAGGTGCTGCCTTTGGTGCTGCTGGTGCTGCCGCAGGAGCTGCCTTCGGTGCTGCTGCAGGTCTTGCAACCGGTGCTGCACCTGCTCCGTTTTCTTCTACTGTTACATCATATACATTGCCATTCACTGTGATTGTATAATTTTTCATTGAATTCATCCTCCTAATTAATTATGCGTGCCACTTATTTGATGGACGACGCTTGATGCTTCTTACTACGAAGCCGTCTGTGCTTCCACCGGCTTCTGCTTCATAAGCAGCGATCGCTGCGGAAATAACTGCTGCCAGTTCATCATCATTCGATGCTTCTTCTACTACAGGTGCTGCAACTGCTGCCGGAGCCGGAGCTGCTTCCTGTGTGCTTTCTGCTTTTCCTTTGTTCTTGAATTTTTCTTCAAGTGCAGGAATGTATTTGAACAGGGAGATCAGAATTGAGATAAAGATCAGGATTACGAATACGGTACCCATTCCAAGGATTGTATTCAGTCCTGCTTTTTCCATGATCTCACCGATGCTGTAATGTGCATCGATCGTTGTACTGTCCAGATAAAGGTCCTCATCAAAAACAAATGTAATGTCTGCATCACGGTCTTTGAATTTTGCACTGGTCGTTACTTTCAGTTCATCAGAGGATGGTTCGAATTTGTAATCACCGTGGCTTACATATTCCCCACACTCTTTTGTTCCCTGCTGCCATGCATCCAGAGCTGCAAGGAAACTATCTTTTGTAAATGGAACACCTGCCTGATTCAGCTGAGACTCGATCTGGAAATCTGTCATCTTGTTCCACTGTTCGATAGTATCTGCATCTGCACTGTTGCAATACTCGATCAGAAAATCTGTTGCCTGTGTGATCGTTGATTTATCATACTGAAGATTTTCTTTCTTACTTCCGCAAGCGGTAAAGCAGAGCATTGCGACAAGCACACAAAGTAATACGCTTATTTTTTTCTTCACTTTGCCTCACCTCTCTAAACCGTACCGTGTTTCTTTGCCGGACGATCCTCTCTTTTTGTGAATAACATCTCAAATGCGCCGATCACATATTTTCTTGTATCTGCTGCTTCGATGATCGTATCCACATATCCTCTTTTCGCTGCTGATAATGGGCTTGACTGCAGATTCTTGTATTCTGCTGCTTTCTCTCTGATGGTTGCTGCATCAGCGTCCGCATACATGATCTTAGCTGCCTGGTTTGCATCCATCATTCCGATCTCTGCATCCGGCCATGCATATACCATATCTGCTCCGACTGCTTTGCTGTTCATTGTCACATAAGCGCTTCCGAATGCTTTACCGATCACAACATTTACCTTCGGTACTGTTGCATCTGCAAATGCATAAGTAAGTTTTGCTGCTGATTTTGCGATACGTTTCTCATCGTATTTGCTTGCTGTAAATCCGCTTACATTCGTAAGAGTCAGTACAGGGATGTTGAATGCGTCACAGAACTGTACGAATTCTGCAGCCTTTTCAGCTCCGTCAGCAGAAAGTGAGCCGTCAAATTCAGCCTCCACTTCAGCTTCTTCATTATATACTTTCGAACGGTTAGCAACTGCACCAACAGTCATACCATTCAGTTTGATGAATCCAGTCACCATATCTTTTGCATATGCTTTCTTCACTTCGCAGAAGATGTTGTCATCAGAAATCATTGTAAGAGCGATCGCTGTGTCTTCTTTTGCATTCGCAAGGTCTGCACATACACGGTTCAGATCATCGTTACATTCTTCATAAGAAGAATCCTCTTCATTGTTACACGGTAACATACATACAAGAGAACGGATGTCTGCAAGGATATCTTCTTCTGACCCTGTTCCGTCCACAAGACCTGTTGTCTCGCTCTGGAATGCCGCAGAAGATGTATCACATTTGGAAATGTCATTTCCAGGAATTGCATTCGGAGTATTGGTAAATAATTTACCGTTCTTTGCTTCCATAAATGTAAAATCTGTCAGAGCCGGTACGATAGAAAGTCCACCACCGCATGTTCCGAAGATTGCTGTGATCTGAGGGATCACTCCGGAAGCCATTGACTGCTTCTGATAAAGCTTTCCAAATGCTTCTAATGCATCTGTTGCTTCCTGAAGTCTGAATCCTGCACAGTCAACCAGTCCGATGACCGGTGCTCCCATCTTCATTGCCATATCATAGATATTAGAAATCTTCTTTGCATGCATCTCGCCGATCGCGCCATTTAAAACAGTGGCGTCCTGGCTGTATACGTATACCAGATTTCCATCGATCACTCCATATCCGGTGATCACACCGTCTGCCGGAGTTTCTTTTTCCTGCATGTTAAAATCAGTCGTTCTTGCTGTTACTGCTCCACCGATCTCAACAAAACTGCCTGCATCAAGTAAACTGTTGATTCTCTTACCTGCTGCATTGTCTGCTGCCATGTTGCCCATAGTCTAGCCCTCCATTTTCATTATTTCAAATTGGGTTTTTCTGTTTTTCCATGTTGAAAAGTAAAACCAAATTTTTTCCAATTATATTATACTGTTTTTGGCACTTTGACGCAATACCTTACATTGTTTTTTGTTAAATACTTGACGACCCGTATAAATCCTGTATAAAAAATATAAAAAAGCCATGTGTCCCCGTACTTCTTCCGTACGCACATAGCCTTTTCATCTGCAGCATTCCGTTCTAAAACTTCTTCACTTTTTTTCTCTTCACATTCTTGCATCTTTCCAGAAGAAATTCTGCCAGTTCGTCCGTATTGTTTCCTTCCAGTGCAGTCTTTGGGAATCCGATCATCGCTCTCGCCGATCCGACCGTCTCGGGATCTGCCTTCACAACTACACCGAATGCCTCTTTCGTCTCCAGGATCTTGGTAACATCTTTGTACGAAAATGATCTTGTCTTTTTCGCAGTTACACTGTCAAAGTGATCATCAAAAAAGTGGATTTCGGAACTCACCGGTCCACCGTTCAATCTGCATCGTCTGTCAAACTGATCTTCTGCATCCCCGACCGCCGTTGTCGATAACACCTTTCTCCAGATTGTTCTGTTCAGTATCACTGCCGCAACAAATGCCAATGCCCAGACTACAATATACTTAATGACAAAAAAAGTCATTCCTCCCGGCGTGCCGCCTCCCGGGTTTCCATATTTGCACATAAAATAGAACACAAGCGGTCCCATCACCGTCACTATAAACTTAATCGTAATATCACTGCTGTCTACGCGGAAAAGTTCACAGATCTGTTTCAGCGTGTTCTTTGACTCCTTATAAGCCACACGGTAATAATTTGCCATATCATTTTCCCCTTTACAAAATCTGTGTCTTATTATATCCTTATATAGTTGATTATTCAAGAATATCCTTTATATTATTTGTAAATAATCTATAAACTCTTCTATGTGTTCTATCTATGTAGTTTCTCTATAAGCGATCCTGTTTATTTTTGATTTCTATTATCATTTAGTGATTTTTGCTTACATTTTCCGGCTATATATGGTCGTTTTATTACATTTCAACATACATATTCCTAACAAAGCATAAAAAACCTTAACTTTTTCTTAAACAATTAGTTGTACTTTGGTCTAGTTTGTGATAAGATTAACTGCGTTGAGAGTTTTAAACATGAGAGGTTTTTCCTCGTATTGTTAAAACCAAAGAAAAATTTCATATTGGAGGGTGAATCTCATGGAGAACACTAAGAAAAAATTACCATTTGGTTTCTATGTGTGCTGTCTGACTTTCTCTTTTGAAAGACTTGCATACTATGCAGCTAAATGGGGGCTTTCGATTTTCATCGTAGCCACTGCAGCACACGGTGGTCTTGGACTTGACAAATCCGTAGGTGCTGCAATGAGTTCTAACCTGGTAGCTTTCACATATATCACACCTATTATCGGTGGATATATCGCTGACCGTTGGATTAGTCCTCGTATCCTGGTACCTGTTGGTGAGATCCTCATGGGTCTTGGTTATCTGTGTGCATGGAAAGCAACAGACGCTAATGGTATCGCAATGATGTGGGCAATGATCATTCTCGTATCTATCGGTACTGGTTTCTTCAAAGGAAACGTATCTGGTATCAACGGACGTCTCTTCCCATTAGCTGATCAGGACGAACTGGACACTGTATTCAACTTACAGTACATGTTCGTTAACATCGGTTCTTTCTGCGGAACTACTTTCCTTTCACTGGTTGGTACAAACTCCGGATACCGTACAATGTTCCTGATTTGCGGAATCTTCCTGTTTATCGACTGTGTATGGTGGTTCGTTGGAATGAAATCTTTCGGCGATGCCGGAAAGAAACCATTCCTTGTTGATAACCGTTCTGAGAATGTTGAAAAAGCAGACAAAGAAAAGGATAATGCACCACTTACGAAGCTTGAGAGAAACCGTGTTATCGCTATCCTGATCGTAACCGTATTCTCTGGTATCTTCTGGCTGATCTGGTACATGGCTTACATGCCTGTTTACTATGAATTCGGTCCGGTATCCCAGGGAGGATCTGGATGGGCTAACTGGAACATCGGTTCCTTCGAGATGCCTACAGCCTGGTTCGATTCAATGAACGGACTCCTTTGTATCATTCTTTGCCCTATCTTTGCAGGAATCTGGGCTAAGATGAGACAGCGTCCACAGGGTGACTGGGGTATGTTCACAAAGACTGCTCTCGGAATTATCATCCTTGGTCTTTGTACAGGATCCATGGTTCTTGCTGCTGCACTTTCAGGACAGGGCACAAAAGATCCAGTTGGTATCTGGGTAATCATCCTGGCATCTGTATGTATGTCACTCGGAGAAGTTATCTTCTCACCACTTGGAAACGCTTTCATCAGCAAATATGCTCCAAAGAAACTTCTTGGAACAATGCTTGGTGTATGGCCACTGATCATCTTCTTCTCTGGTAAAGCTTACGGACCACTTTATAACTGGCTCGGAAACTTTGACTTCATTAAAGCATATGGTGTTGTTACAATCATCATCGTTGCCTGCGGAGTTATCATGTTAGCATTTACTAAGAAGTTCGACAAGATGGTTGAAGGTAAATAATTCGTGAATTAAATACCGTACATAAAAATAAGACTTGCTTATGCAAGTCTTATTTTTTACGATACTTTTTATTCCCTGTACTGTAACTTCTTTTAATCTGATTATTATTTTTCTTCGTCTTCTTCGTGCTTTCTTTCTTATTTGCCTTCGCACTGAATGAATCTCCGGATCCACGTGGTGTAATATTCTTCTTTGTTCCAATCTCTTTCTGGTCTTCGAACGCAGGCTTCAGAAGTAATTCCGCACCAATTACAAAGCAGGCAACTTCTACTGCCAGCTGGATCATCTCCCCGTTCTCTCCGAGTCCTTCAAAGAAAGGATCCAGAACTCTTGCCCCGGAAAGGATCACCAGTGTCAGTCCGGCATAAGTAAACAACGAATAGAACATCATCGTCTTCCCCCTGCCTTCATTCTGCTGCATGAAGTAGTATCCTGCGATAAAAATCACACCGCCAAGGATCATCAATATGTACTTTAACATTTTTATCTCTTCCTCCCAATCATGTTTTCTGTAAAGTCTATTACATATTATACATGAAATCTATCCCGATTCCTATCTTTTCTATATATATTTTCAATTTTCTTATATTGTTAAATTTTACAACTTTTATACATCCTTATTCCTCCATTCAAATGCACACCATACCTTATACCACAGAAAAAGGGATGCACCACCGGCACATCCCCGTCACTTTTCATTACATATTCTATTTCTGATTTCTAAACTGCATCGGAGTCATATCATAAGCTTTCTTGAACAGTCTGTTAAAATGTTCCACATTCTGATATCCTACTGACATTGCAATATTCTCAACCGTCATATTGCTGCTCTTGAGCAGTGCTTTCGCTTTCTTCATGCGGATCTTCTTCACCAGATCCCCAAATGTCATTCCGGATTTTTCCTTAATGTATTTTGACAGATAAGGTTTGGACAGGAAGAAGTTTTCTGCCAGGTCATCTAATGTAATGTCAATATAATTCGCCTGTACATAATTCATGATCTCGATCATTCTTGCATCCGTACATGCATCAGCACTCCCGAGTTCTTCAATCTTATTTACCGCAACGATCAGGGCTTCAATGGACGCTCTGATGATATCCGGATCGATTCCTACACCCCAGAATGTCTTTCCGTTGCAGATAATTCCCACATAAGCCACAGCCTTAGAAGAAGATCCCTTTGTAAGCGAATGCTCCTCATAGAAGGATAATTCATAGCTGATGTTAAAATACTGCTTGATTGCATTACTTACTGCATCCAGACGTCCGTTTCCATTCGAAGTGATCACTTTGCTCTCTCCTGCATGATTGATCGTCACTTCCGCAGTGATTCCATCTACCTGTTTAAAATGGCACTCGTCGATGTGGAAGATGGATTTTGTATTAATATAATGATCTGAGAAGATCTGGTATACCCAATCCGGTGTCAGCTCCTTGTGTGCTTTATCCGATACATCTTTTACCATATATCCTACTTCTTCACGCATTGCCTTTGGAAGATTGATTCCGTGGCTGTGCATTAAGATGTAATTTACGCCGCCCTTACCGGACTGGCTGTTGATACGGATAACGTCTGAATCGTATTCTCTACCGACATCCTTCGGATCGATCGGCAGATATGGAACCGTCCATTTGTCACATTTCTTCTCATCTCTCCATGCCATACCTTTTGCGATCGCATCCTGATGAGATCCCGAAAATGCCGTAAACACCAGATCTCCGGAATATGGCTGACGGTCGTATACCTGCATTCTTGTCAGGCGTTCATAAGTCTCACGGATCTTTTTCATATTCGAGAAATCAAGTCCCGGATCTACACCCTGGGAATACATATTCATGCCTAGTGTAATAATGTCAACGTTACCGGTACGTTCTCCGTTTCCGAACAGTGTACCTTCGATACGGTCGGCACCTGCAAGGATACCAAGCTCCGCTGTCGCCACACCGCATCCTCTGTCATTGTGCGGATGCAGGGAAAGTACTACATTCTCTCTGTGTTTCAGATGCTTATGTACATACTCTAACTGGCAAGCAAATGTATGCGGCATTGCGTTTTCTACAGTTGTAGGAATATTGATGATCGCTTTATTATCAGCTGTCGGCTGCCATACATCCAGCACCGCATTGCACACTTCTACAGCATAGTCCACTTCTGTTCCGTGGAAACTCTCCGGGCTGTATTCGAATGTAAAGTTACCGTCTGTCTCACTTGCAAGCTTCAGAAGTAATTTTGCCCCGTCGATCGCAAGTTGTTTTACCTGTTCTTTATCTTTTCTGAACACCTGCTCTCTCTGTGCAACAGAGGTAGAATTGTATAAATGAATCACTGCATGAGGTGCTCCCTTTACAGCTTCAAATGTTCTCTTGATGATATGCTCTCTTGCCTGTGTCAGTACCTGGACCGTTACATCATTCGGAATCATGTCTTTTTCGATCAGGGTTCTCATAAACTGATATTCTGTCTCAGAAGCAGCCGGGAATCCAACCTCGATCTCCTTAAATCCAATATCTACCAACATCTGGAAAAACTCCAGCTTTTCATCCAGACTCATCGGCTCGATCAACGCCTGGTTACCATCTCTTAAGTCTACGCTGCACCACTTCGGAGGCTGTTCTACCGCATCTTTTTTCGCCCAGTCATATGTAACCTCCGGCGGCATAAAATAACTTTTCTCATATTTCTGATAATTCTTCATAATTCAAGCTCCACTCCTTTTGCCTCATATTTCAAATCAAATCATCGCTGCTAAATCAGCAATAATATTCATCAACTTTGTTGTTCATTTTTAATACTTTTATATCCTAACATATCCCCTCGCAAAAAGGAAGTGATAATTTTAATCACTTCCCTTGATGTTTTTTAATATATTTGATTTTTCAGATTATTTCCACTAATTCTGTTCCAACGAACGTTTCTTGGTGATCGTAACCTTTTCATCATAGCAGGCAAAGATCTCATCTACTCTGTCCTTCTTAAGCTTTGGTGTAAGCACACTCACTACCGGTACTACGATCAGTCCTGCTACCATTGCAACTGCTCCTGCATTGATCGGTGATGCAATAAAGTGGAAGAACAGATTCAGAACCGTAATCCCGACACCTGCCGCAAAGCTGGCCCATACAGCAGCTCTTGTCACGCCTTTCCAGTAGAGACCATACATGAATGGTGCCAGGAACGCTCCGGCAAGTGCTCCCCAGGAAATTCCCATCAGCTGTGCGATGAATGTAGGCGGATCCATTGCGATCACTACCGATAATACAATAAAGAACACAACCATCACCTGCATCGTACGTACCTGTTTCTTCTCGCTCATATCTTTCACTACATTATCTTTTAAGAAATCCAGTGTCAGCGTCGAGCTGGATGTCAGTACCAGCGAAGCCAGTGTTGACATAGAAGCCGATAATACCAATACTACTACAATACCGATCAGGATATCCGGAAGTGTTGACAACATATGCGGGATGATTCCGTCAAAGATCATATTGCCCGCCTCATCGTGCAGTTCCGGTGCATCAAACAGTCTTCCGAATCCTCCGAGGAAGTAGCATCCTCCGGAGATCACGATCGCAAATAATGTAGAGATCACCGTTCCCGTATTGATGGATTTTTCATCTTTGATCGCATAGAATTTTCCAACCATCTGCGGAAGTCCCCATGTTCCAAGAGAAGTCAGGATGACCACTCCAAGGAGATTTAACGGATCCGGCCCGAAGAATGAAGTAAATGCTCCCGGCTGTCCCATTGTCACCGGCACATCACTTGGGATCTCTGCCATGGTCTTAATTGCCTGAATAAATCCGCCCTGACCATTTAATACTGCCAGGATGACTGCAACAATGCCGCCCAGCATAATGATTCCCTGAATAAAATCATTGATCGCCGTAGCCATGTATCCACCGAGGATAACATAGATTCCTGTAAATACTGCCATTCCGATTACGCAATATTTATAAGGAATGTTAAATGCCATTCCAAACAATCTTGACAACCCATTGTATACAGAAGCTGTATACGGCACCAGGAATATGAATACGATCGCTGAAGCCGTAATCTTCAGCGCCTTACTTCCATATCTCTCACCAAAGAAATCCGGCATCGTCTTGGAATTCAGATGCTGTGTCATTACTTTGGTACGTCTTCCAAGTACCACCCATGCCAGCAGACTTCCGATGATCGCATTTCCGATTCCGATCCATGTCGACGCAAGGCCGTATTTCCATCCGAACTGACCTGCATATCCTACAAATACAACCGCAGAGAAGTATGACGTACCATACGCAAATGCCGTAAGCCACGGGCCTACCGATCTCCCCCCTAACACATAACCGTCTACACTTGTCGCATGCTTTCTTGCATAGATGCCAACCGATACCATAATTGCAAAAAATATCACCAGCATCAATAATTTCATCGCCATAACCTTTCTCCTCTACTTTCCTCATTTCTTTTTTACTTATTGCTTTGCTAATTCACTTTAAAGCGTCGCGCTTTAAAGTGTTAAAGTTTGTAGTGTTAGAATAGCACAGACGATACCGTATGTCAATCTTATTTTGCAGAAATATAAAAAAAGCCAAAAAACAGCTGCGATTCCTTTTTTACGGAATGCGCAGCTGCTCTATAGCTTCTATTTCATCTTCTCCACTCTGTCCTGAATGGTCTTGTTAAAGTTCTCTACCTTTCTTTCATATGTAGAATTCATAAATTCAGACTTCAGCATAAAATCTGCTGTTGCAAGATTGTTAGCTGTAGGGATATCGTAAAGAACGGCAATACGGGACAATGCTCTTACATCCGGATCGTGCGGCTGTGCCTCTAACGGATCCCACAGGAAGATCATAAAGTCGATCTGGCCTTCTACGATCTTCGCTCCGACCTGCTGATCTCCTCCAAGCGGGCCGCTGTTATATCCCTTTACCGGAAGCCCGGTCTTCTCTGCGATCAGACGTGCGGTTGTACCTGTACCGCATAAGAAATGACCTTTTAAGATTTCCTTATTCTTGTCGCACCATTCGATCAGTTCTTTTTTCTTACCATCATGGGCAACGAGTGCGATATGCTTTGCTTTTCCAATTTCAAATGTTACAAAATTATCGTTTAACATCTGTTGAATTCTCCTTCCATTTTAGATCTCTTCGTTATCTTTATATATCAAACTTATATTTATAATAAAATGTATTTTATTATCTGTCAACTTTAAACCGAAAATTAAATTGTATTTTAGTTACAACAATTTGCCCATCACTTTCAGAACGTCTCAACAATTTCCTGCATCTGATCAAACTGTTCTTCCATCTCTTTTACAAGCCTGAACTGTGTTCTTGCCCGAACAAGATTGTGTTCCGGATAAGTTGTTTTGAAATATACATCGCCCTGGAGGAAGTCAGCAAGAAAACGCATGCCGCATTCCAGTGTCATAAGTCTCGCTCCCCACGGAAGACTGGCGTTCTCCGCCGGTGTCAGTACATCCTTCGCCATCTCCAGATACCCTTTCACGTAGATGCGGTAAAGCTCTATATCAAAGTGCACCTTGTTCAGATCCTTCTCATCTTCTTCCGCTGTCGATGCCCCGAACCGGATGGAATCACCAAAGTCATTTGCCGCAAGTCCCGGCATGATCGTGTCCAGATCAATGATGCACAGTCCCTCTCCTGTATTCTTATCAAACAAAATGTTATTAAGCTTTGTATCGTTGTGCGTCACACGGAGTGGAAGTATTCCCTCCTCAAGCTGCTTCATAAGGACACCGCAGTCATCCTCACGTGCCAGCACAAACTCTATTTCTTCACGGCAAAGTCTTGCCCTGTTCTTCACATCTTTCCGCAGTGCGTCTTTGAAATCATGGAAACGCTTCACCGTATCGTGGAACTTCGGAATCGTCTCATAGAGACTCTCGGCCGGATAATCCCCCAGCTGCTTCAGAAAATGGCCAAAGCTGAGTGCCGACTGATAGAACTGTTCCGGTCTCTCCACCATCTGATAGCACACAGAATCCGGTACATAATGCAGGCAGCGCCATGGCTGTCCGTCCGCATCTTCAAAATAGCTCTCTCCTGATTTTGTCTTAATATAAGACAATGCCTCTCTGTCCAGATCTCCGCCTTCCTCACGGATCATACTGCGCAGATACTCCGTAACGCCGAATATATTCGCCATTACCTGATCCGGGTTCTTGAATACATTAATATTGATGCGCTGCAAAACATAGAGCGGCGTATCCTTTCCATCTGCGCCCGGCATATAGACTGCATAAGTCTCATTGATGTGGCCTTCTCCGAATGGCTTCACATAACTGCACTGCTGCCCGAAACCAAATGCGTACACGGCATCTTCCAGGCTCCGGCTGTCCACACCCTCGATCTTCCTTCTGGTTGAGAAGATCACTTCTCCTGCCTCCACTTTGCATCCGCTCTCGATCGTACAGTCTGACTTCACAACACTCCCCAGTCCGACATGCGCTCCGGCACATACCACCGAATTGTGATCTACGATCGCCCCGCTGTTCACCAGCTTGGTATTTACCACCGCTCTCTGCATCACAAAGCAGCCCGGCTCCAGCACCGCACTCGGACTTACAACTGCAGACGGATGCACGATTGCCGGTACCTCATACCCTTCTTCCAGCAATTTATCCGTCCAGTACAGACGCATCTTGTTATTTCCAAATGCTGCTACTGCCACCGAATACTCCTTATGCCTGATCTCATAATCACAGCACATTCCGATGACCGCTTCATCCTTCACCGCATCATCCAAAAATACAACCTTTTCATACCCCAGTGCCTGCGCAGTCTCCGCTACCATCCGGCCGAATCCGCCTGCACCGAGAATCAGCAAACTTTTCATTACGTATTTCCCCCAATTGTTTTTTTATTGATCAGTTATATTATATCATATCATAGAAGTGGACCCGGAGATAGTTATTTTCACAAAAAGCTTCGGAGAATCACAGGTAGCAGGATTCTCCGAAGCTTCTTTGTATTTATATTTATATTGGAAAGGGGTTCCCTTTTAGGGACATATTTTAAAGATAGTTCAATCTTTCAAGGGTATTCAATACCATATGGCGTCCGGCATCCGTTCCGTCAATGATACGTCTCGCACGTACAGAATCACCGATGTTGAGAACTTCCACATCTTCACCTGTAAAAGCTTCCTGAATATCATTCCAAATCGGGGCATTCGCTCTCATTCCGAGACATACGAAACCATAGTCAAACGGAAGTTCTTCTTCTTTTCCATCGTATTTTACGAGGAAGGAATGTGCATTTACTTTCTGCAGGGCTGTATTCGTCATCTGTCTTACATGATGTTTTTCCATGCATTCTTTCATACTTGATGTAGAAGATGCATCCAGTCCGTTTCCGATAACCGGCATCATTTCGATGATGGTTGTCTCTGCACCGCGTGGGGCAAAGAATTCAACAACATCAAGTCCTACCGCACCACCTCCGACAACAACAACCTTCTTGCCTGTCATGTCTTCCGGATAGTTCTTAACATCTGCGATCATATCTTTGATAGAATACACGCTGGCATCTTTCTTGCCAAGATTGTCATGCAGTCCTTCGATCGGTGGAAGGAGCGGTACCGAACCAGTCGCATTTACAACAAGATCCGGGTTGTATTTTTTAATCTCAGCGACCGTTGCATCTACTCCTGTTTTGATTGTCAGATTCGGAAGTTTTGATGCACGGTATTTCAGATAAGTCGGGAAATCCGCAAGTCTTTTCTTGGCTGGAATCTTCGAGATCTCTACCGACAGACCACCTGCTTCTTTCTCTTTCTCCAGTAACGTAACTTTACATCCAACTTCAGCAGCTGTACATGCAGCTTCCAGTCCGGCAGTTCCGGCACCTACAACTACGACATTACATGGTTTATTTACTTTCTGTTTTTTATAAGCTTCTCCGTTGATCAGATCCGGGTTGACCGTACAGCGAAGCGGTTTGTTACCGCCGATACGGTTGCCAACACAGCCGACGTTACAAGAGATACATTTACGGATATCACATACATCCCCGTACTGTGCTTTATTACACCAGTCAGGATCGGCGATCAGTCCACGTCCCATACCGATCAGATCAGCATCACCTCTGGCAAGGATGTCATCAGCGATCTTAGGATCACGGATATTTCCGATCGCGATCGTCGGCTTTCCGAATTTATCACGAACCGCCTTCGCCATGTATGAACGCCATCCATCTTCCAGATAGTTCGCATCGATCTGATACTGGATAGAAGCATTTAATCCGGCTGAAGTATCGAAGATATCTACTTCATCGTTCAGGTATTCCAGATATTCCAGGCAATCTTCTACCGTATTACCACCTTCGACAAGCTCGTCTACACTAAGACGCAGAGAGATCGGAACTCTAGGTCCGACAGCCTTACGGACTTCATCAATGACCATACGGCAGAAACGGGCACGGTTCTCAGCAGATCCGCCAAATTCATCTGTACGGTCATTTGTAGTAGGCGATAAGAACTGGCTGATCAGATAAGAGTGTCCGGCATGGATCTCTACAACATCAAATCCGGCATTGACTGCTCTCTTTGCAGCGGTTCCATAATCTTTTGCAATGCTTGCGATCTCCTCTTTCGAAAGTCCGCGCGGAATCTCTCCACCGGCTTTTGACGGAAAACGTGACGCAGATACCGGCTGCATACCGATTCTGGAACTCATCGCAGACGCACCTGCATGATTGATCTGAATCCCCATCAGCGCCCCCTGTCTGTGACAGGCTTCCGTTAATGTAAAAAGGCGTGGAATGTAACAGTCTTTGTCAAGACGCAGCTGTGTCGTTCCGTTTGATCCTTCCGGATATTTTACACAGACATTTTCAACCATGATAAGCCCTGTGCCGCCACGTGCACGCAGCTCATAATATTTGATATGTTCGTCGCTCAGTTCCCCATCATGTCCGGCGAAATCACTTCCCATAGGCATCATTACAACACGGTTTTTGAGTGTCATACCTCTTATCGTAAGAGGGCTGAATACGTGTGGAAAATTGTTTTTCATAGTTTACTAACCTCCATAAAAATATAATTGTATTTGTTTGCATTTCTCTATAATTTGATTATATGATTTTGTTAAATAAAAGACAAATTAGTATTTTTATGAAAGTTGATAGATTTTGTCTATGAATTTTAATCATAAAAAATGGCCGCTGCGCCAGCAGATTATTCACTACCGGTACAGCGGCCATTTTTCTTAACTTTTTTATTTTTTCTGATTTTTTTCAGGTATTAATTTCCCGGCGATCAGACACAGGATGATCGTGATCACCATATCCGGCAATGTATTTCCTACCGGCATATCTACATTCATAAGAATTCTGTACACAACGAATCCAATCACCCAGATGATCATGTTCGGCATATGCACTGCCTGGCTGCTTTTATCTTGTTTTAACAGGAAAAAATCAGCAATCTGGATAGCGATCATCGGTGCAAATACAGAACCGATCAGATACAGGAAATCTGTTATATTATCCATCGGATATACAATTGCTGCGGCCGTTCCAATCACTGTCACAACGATAGCAACATGCTTTCCGTTCCATCTGCTTACAACCGTCTCACTGGAGATTCCAGCAGAGTATGCATCCAGGAAAGTGGTTGTAACTGTTGAAAATACAATGATCAGAAGTCCCAGGATGCCAAGACCTGCCTTTAACATGATCTGTGCAATGTCATACTCTCCGGTAATGATAGCCGCTCCCATTCCGATCACATACATCCAGCAGCTTACGATTCCATATGTAACCGCACTGACTGCAGTTGCTTTCACCGGCTCCTTCGCCTCTCTTGTGTAATCACTGATCAGTGGCAGCCACGATAATGGCATCGCAACCGCAAGCTCTACTGCTGCTCCAAATGTCATACTGTCGTCAGACGGTGTTCCCGCCCCGCTTCCTGTAAATATCACCTTACACAGAATCAGTGTCAGGATAAATAATGCTGCCATCGCAACAGTATTGATCTTGCCCAGATTCGTAATTCCGATCACAATCCACAGAATGATCAACGCTCCTATCACCAGGCACCATATCCATCTGCCGGTATGCATCACACCGTCTGCTGCCAGTGCCCCGTCATAGATCATGATCGCAGTCCAGCCGACAAGCTGCAACACATTCAGGACCGCAAAAAGGATACTTCCCTTCTGTCCAAAGCTCATCTTTACAGTCTCCATTGCACTCTTTCTGACTTTACCGCCAATCACTCCTGCCAGGGACAGCATCAGACAACCAATGATGTGTCCTACTATGATTGCCGCCAGTCCTTTTCCCATGCCAAGCGGGGCCAGATATGTTCCGGTCAGGATCTCTGCGATCGAAACCCCTGCGCCGAACCAGATCAGACCGTTTTCAAATAAGCCAGTACGCTTCTCTTCCATAATGTTTATTCCTCCTCGTCTTCCTTTGTAGTCTTATATAATAGTCTTTTTCAAAGCCTGTTCCAGCAGCTGCATCTCATCATCACTTAGTTTCCACTCAAATGCCTTGCAGTTCTCTTCAATTTTATCGCGGCTCTGCGCTCCTATAATACAAGAAGAAATAAAAGGTCTCTGCAAGGTCCAGTTCAATGCAATCTGCGACAATGGAACATTTCGTTCCTCACTGATCTGATCCATTGTTCTTAAAAGAAGCATTACTTTTGAAAACAACGGTTCTTTAAAATATGGGTAAAACCGGTTTCGGTTATCATCCACACCATATTCCTTGAGTTCTCTGTATTTTCCGGTTAAAATGCCTCCTCCGAGCGTTCCATAAGTCATAACTCCCATTTCCTGAGCACAGGCCCACCGGATCAGCTGCTCCCATTTCCAATCTAGCATAGAATACTGTGGCTGATATGCTTCTATAGCACAATATTTTTCTGCTTCTTCCATCTGTTCTTTTGTAAAATTCGATACTCCGATATGCAGAATCTTTCCTTGCTTTTTCAGTGTATTAAGCGCATCCATTGTCTCTTCCATCGGAACATTCGGATCCGGCCAGTGGACCAGATATACATCGATATAATCTGTCTTCAGATTTCGGAGTGATTCTTCGCATTCCCGCATGATCTTATCTGCCGACCCGCAGCGTACATATTTTCCATTAATAAATTCATTTCCACACTTGGTAGCCAGGATCACTTCTTTCCTGACGCCAAGTTTGTGCACAACTTCTCCGATATACTGTTCTGCCCTGCCTCCGTTGTAGGCAGGTGCCGTATCAATAAAATTGATTCCACAATCTACTGCTGCCTTGATCGCATCCATCCGGCTTTCGTCGGAATAAGAATCCCATCCGGCACCTCCGATTCCCCATGTACCAAGACACATCCTGGATACACGAAGCTGTGTCTTTCCAAATTCTGTATATTCCATTTTCTTCATCTCCGTTTCATTTTTCGCTCATTTTGTCAATCTATCATTTTTATATTTAGAATAATGATATCAGAAAACTTTTTATGACTCAAGAGCTGAATGCTTTCTTCCAAGCTCGCCCGTTCCCGTCTCCAACGACTGTCAATACCGCAGCGGAATCTCCGACTTTCTCACATGCACTTCCAGATTTCTGCTTCCAAAATAATGCCGCAATCCCTTAACCGCCAGATCACTTGTATTCTTCGTCCCAACGCAAACAGATTTTAAACAGCTTATATCTCCAAGCTTCATTCTTATAAACGGAATAAATACTTCATCTTTTATCCGATATTCCACCGGAATGCTATTTTCCGGCACTTGATGCTCTCTTTTATGTACACAGAGGAACACCATGCGATATTCCTGCTCCTGTGCAAAACATTCCTTTTTGAAGAACATATTATACAACAGGCAGATCACTGAGATATGATCTACAAATAATTTGACATCCTCTTCTTCTGCGCTATCCAGATCATCCCAGCCATAAATGGTTTTATAATCTTCTCCATCCGATAACAGCAGCCGTTCTATAGTATCTTCCAGTAATTCAATCTGTTCATCATGATCATATATCACTTTTCCATCAAATAACGTGCTGTCATTCCCGCAATGTTCCTGAAATGTTTCCTTCAATTTTCCATATTCGAATTCCATGCAATATCCCATGAAATCCGAATACTCCGACCACATCAACAGGCTGTCACCGCTTGTACAAAAGGAAATAACATAGCTGCCTTCTGCCGATCCGGATACAGTGTCTTCTTGCTCTTCTCTATAATATTTTCGCATTTGTTCCATCAACAGATCTTTCGCATACAAAAGTCTTCTGGGATTTCTCATATGCTTTTCCAGTATTTCCATGCAAATATCTGTTCCAATCGTAAATTCCGTGCTGTCATTCAAGAAATGACTCTCTGTTATCCAGAATTCACCGTCGGTTATGCCTTTTACCCCTGCTGCCGAGGTGTAATGGAATAACCGGTCGTTGTTATTTAGTTGTGGGATTTTGATGAAATCATCTATGTGTTTGTATTTAGACATGTTATGTTCCTCGCTTTTGTGTTCTGCTGTTCTGCTGCTATACTATTATGGTATATTTTGTGCATTTAAAATACCACTGGGGACAGATAAAAAGCTACTATTCCCCGTCCCCAATGGCCCTTCTATATTTCTTTTTTTCCAGCAAAAGATTTTTACAATCTACTTTCATATATTTATCCTTGCAAATCTTCAACTTTCCATCTTTCCCCGTCCTGTCTTTTTCTAAAATTGCTTCATCTCCATCGGTCATAACTACTATATATGTATCATTGTCTATCCTAGTAGTCAAAAATAGTTCCTGTTTTTGTGCGTTCTGGATTCCTTGCCAGTTAACATATGCTCCATAGAACACAATCGCCACAATGATAAGCAGCCACCCTATCAACTGGTAATCTTTATTTTTCCATCTGTATTTGTGTTTCCTTGACAAATTCTTTTTTTGGTTCTTTTCTTTTATTTCTTCTGTTTTTTTCGATTAAATCTTTTTGAAAAGAATACACCATGCAATATCCCACCGCAAAAACAATAATAGCATTACTAAAAATTATAAACAAAACTAAAATTATACATTTTCTCCGTTCTTCTTGTAATACAATTAAAGCATCCTCCCAATTACCTGTTGCTATACTCAATATAATAAAGCAAATTAGAACAGGTATTAAAAAATCCAATAAGATTCCCCAGAAAATTTTCTTTATTAACATTTCTCGTCGCAATATTATCCGAACATTATTCACTGCACACATACAGTACACAACTGAAATACTCCCCACTATAATCATATTGTAAATTGTAATATTATAATTTATAAGCAAATATTCATTTGGGATCTGGAAATAGCTCGAATACCCCATTTTGTAAATGTAAATATATAGCTTTACTATAAAATTAACCATTGCTCCTGCTATAGGAATCATTGTTAATGCTGCAATCATATTTTTGGATATCCAACTTCTCTTTTTGTGATTTGATTTTTCATTTAATTCTTTTCCGTTTTTATCTACAATATAATTCATAATTTTCCCTTTATTGTTGTTTTTAATACAATCTCACAAGTGATATTATTCAAACAATATATACTATCATACTCACAAAACATTCTGATGCCACCAGGGACACAAAAAAAGCCGCTATTCCCCGTCCCCACTGGCTACGCGAACATACTTCTTATATAACTCCACCCATAATACTCAACAGCTTTTTGCCTTAAAGATATTTTTGCATGTTCTATAATTTTTCTCATTCTATAGCCATAACCAATACTATTTTCTATATCACGTTCTTGTAATAAATATTTCAAAACCATATGTTCCATTAATGTTAATCCGTCCCTAAATTCTTTTATCTCTATATTTTCCAACTGATAAGACTGATAAACATAGATATCCAACAGCGTACCAGTTCCATCCACTACCAACGGCTGGTTTAGAGACAATCTAGACTCAATTTTTTTGCATCTTCTTTGTATTGCCGCCATTTGTTTCGCCAAAGTATATGCGTACATTGCAGTATAGTAAATCGCAAGTCTATAATCTGATATTCCACTAACTAAACAGTTGCTAATGAAATAACAATGTTCAATCTCTTCCTTTTCTAATAAATTCCAAAACTTTCGATATATACTTATTATAATTTCTTCCTTATAATCTTTAGGTAAATTTTCTTTTTTCTGACACATATTAATGTCCCACAAATATGAACCTGCCATTTCAGGGAGCAGCACGCCAATCCAACAATTATCCGCTTCGTCTCTTATAAATAAAAACTTCATATTTCCATTAACTCCAACCAGGTCTGAAATATGTTGTGCTAATTTTTTTGAATAAAAGTTCTGCTGAACGTTGCCTTCATCCAACTCTTTAATAATTAATCTTTTTTGATTTTTTACATCAATATTAATTTCTATTTTATGCCTAAATTGCTTTCTTAAATTTTTCGTTAAATAAAATTGTCCCCTATTCTTATAAATTGATAATTCCAATCTTTCGTTAAATATTTTTTCTAAAATAATTGTATCTTGTGTCCTATTCACATACTTTCCTCCCTACCTGTTTTATGTGAATTTTAACTATTATAGGACAAATTATCCATTCGCAAAATATCTGAATTTTCAGGCTAATCTTTATTACTTTTATCAATAGAATAGGTCCTTGTAGATATCTTATATTTAAAGGTTAATGTTTTAATTCTTTCCTCTTGTCCAGTTTTCTCCTCTACATATTAATCATAAAATCTTTTATATACAGAGAACCTGCCACCGGCAGCTTCTCTTGCATACTTTAGTATAAAAATCTTCCCTGTCTCTATACGGTAAGTCTTTTTATATAGATAATCATGATAAGTCTATTTTTTATAAAATGCCACCAGGGACACCAAAAAAGCCACAAATCCCCGTCCCCAATGGTATTAAATGAAGCGAGAATGCGGGGACTCCGCACTCTCACTATGTTAAATCGTTGAGTTTCTGAAATTCTTCTTGAATCTGTGAATATTGCTCCCATGGAACACGCTTTAATATATTCTGCCTTTCAACAAATTGCTCCGCCGCTGTTCTGATTGAAAAATATACATCGAATTTGGACTTTGTTATGTATCTACGTTTTGTAAGATATTTTCTTTCTTTATCAACTTCTTCAACAAACTGATTCCCTTTTCTAATAATCTCTGCATCGTATGCACTATCATTCGCAATAGCATTTAATAAGAATGTTTCCATCGCTCCGGTATCTTCAAATGGAATAACCAGTAATAATAACTCCATTATCTGCTTCTTTCCATGACCATTCTGATATTCTGTGTTCTTTCGTCAGTCCATCCATATACTGTTCTCATATAATACTGCAACAAGATAAAATCCGATGAACCTTCGCATAATATAATACTATTCATTTATCTTAACTCCAATCCCATTTCATCCTGTGCTTCAATTGCCATTTTTCCATCCAGTCTTCTAACTGATGTACCTTCCGAATCTTTGTATAATGTATATACAGCCATATCATCTATACATTCAGGTGAACATTTGAGCACTTTGTCTATTGCCTCTTTACTATGAGATGTCATAAACACCTGAACATTTAATTTTTTACAGCTTTCTATAATCCACTTAAAAGTTTTATTCATTGCAGATGTATGGATTGCTGTTTCAAATTCATCCAATAATAGAATTCCATCTTTTGCTGCTATCACTGCACTCATTAGAAGGATTGCTTTTTTCATACCATCTCCGTATACATTTAATGGCAATGCTTTTTTATTGGATTTTGACAAGATTTTATACGTTCCCTTTCCGATTCGTCTTTCATTATCATCATAATTAATACTGATGATATCTTCATCATATTCTTTTAACACCTGTAACATCTGTTCATACATTTCAGGATAAGCTAAAATCTGACTTAAATAAAAGTTCCCTTCTGCATGACGTATTGGCGAAACATAAACAATCTTCTCTACAAAATTCTTGTCCTCTTTCACCTCTTCCGGTATATAACGCATCTGACCCTCATACAAGGAATCCTCCATCATTTCAGTTCCATCAAGAAATGTCTTCAAATTTAATTTTGAAACATTCAGGAAATTATCTTGAAGAGAATCCTCATCCATTGCATTGTAACCCCCTTGCAACTTCACAAGATCTTTTTCCATGATCTCTTCTTCTACTCTTTCTGCCATTACCTTTACATTATATTTTTGACCGTTTATTAAACAAACATCATATTCTATTGTTTTTTCTTCTTTGTTAATATCAAACAAGTCATAAAAACCTTCATAATATGACATTCCTCTAATAACAGAAATCCTTTCTCCTCTTCTAATCAAGCTTCTCCATGTTCGAAAATTACATGGATTCTTTATGCTCTGAATAATTTCCAAAACACTTGTCTTCCCACCATTATTATCGCCAGTTAATATATTAATCAACTTTATATCTTTCAGTTCTAAATTGTTTATTCCTCTAAATGATCTGATATAAATATCTGAAATATGATTATCCATGTTCTACTCCACTTCCCGATGATCTCGTACACTTTAATGTATTTCCATATAGATGTATTTTAACATAATGTCTTGTATCTCACACTAAAGACATCTCGACCTTTTTACAGCTCTTTTTACAGCATAAAATACTATACTATTCCGCTTCCATTCTATATTCTGATTTTAAAGCTATATATTGAAGATTTTGAACAAATTCATTAAGCCTTATGTTATCAAAGCAATTTCCTTCATATACATGATTACACATCTCATCTATTTGGTTCGCAACTTCTTCATCCAAATGAAGATGAATTTCTTTTTTCATTATTGCAATTTTTTCCGCAACTTTCTTTAATTCACATCTGCAATATTCTCTATCTTCTTCTGCACACAACAGTTCACGAAGCTTGGAATACACCCATAATTCTTCTGCTATATCCCCTAGATAGTGAACATATGGATTATCCGTCTGACGTTTGATTTTCCAATCTCCACTAAAACATTCAAGCATATTTTCAGTTACATCTATCGGATATGGTGTCAAGAGTGAAGTATCTGTAATCTCCTCACCCGAAACAAGTGCTTCCTCTATCGCCTTAAAAAATCGTTTTGGAAACTTAATCGCATGTTGAAGAATGTCTCCATTTTCATCACATTGCAAAACCAACATGTAATCAAATGACGTCTCAGCAAATGCTATCGTTCTTAACATAAAATCCTGTATAACCTCTTCTCTTGTCATATCAAATGACCTAAGAATTATCGGATAATGTTTAAATATCGCCTCTTCATAGACTTGATCAGGAAAAACAGCGTCATATTCCTGCTGCATTGCATCCAATGCAACATTCACATCTTCAATTTCTTTTGTGCAGACATCCCTATACCAATTTCTTATTTGATACTTGTCAAATGTCGGAGAAGCGTCATGCTGCAAAAAGTACTGACAACACATATAAATTTCCAATATTTTTTGAGACTCCTGTCTGCATAAATTTGTATGTTTCGAAGCAATCTCCTCGTCTAACTCCATACCATCAAAAAACTTATGCATCTTTGGCAGTCCGGCTTTAGCTTGTTTCAAATTATACAAAGCCAATCTAACATCATTTTCATCTCTTTGGATCAAACCGGCAACCTGTCTCAGAAAATTCTGCATGCTATTAAAATAAGCTTGTTTAACTTCTAAAAACTTTTTCGGCGCCTCTACTACTTCTTCGAATGGTCGATATTCTTTTGGATATGATAACGTACTGCACAACATCCTATCCATCTTTTTTCTTGTTTTGTCAAATTCAGTTCCGGTACTGCCGGTCCTCTTTCCCGCCAAAGCTTTATACATGTATACCCCTATTTTATCCAGGCACTCATACATACATTTTCGAACCTGAAACCAATATTCAATCCATTCCGAAACTGAATCAAATTCATAATTACTCTGAATTGTTTTTATCCATAAAGACGTAAATTCTTTATGAAAAGCAATTACCAAATTTCTTCGCGGCATTTCTTTATGTGCATCATCCGGCATCCTATATGGCTGTAGCATGTCATATTTCGGCATAATTGCGTCCGAGCAATAGGTCTCATAAATCGGCAATGTCCTGCAAATATAATTTAATCGTGAAACACTTTCCTGATTTCCATTCTGCAATTCACTTGCTCTCAATACATATTCAACGTGAATAGCCGTCTCGGTTTCATCTACATATAATTTATGTGAAAACGTGGTTCGCTTAAGATAGCTCAAAATCATTTCAAGATTTTCGGATACAAATAAGCTATATATATCCCTGTCTCCGCAATAAGCTGTATACATTAATAAAGAAATTGTATCTATCGAATAGTTCTCTATACGTGTCCACAAATCTGTCAGATTGATATTCGAAGCCAAATTCATAGACGCATCCATATTAAACAGCCAATCTGCTATCATTGCATATGCGTCCAGGTCAGACACATTTTTCGTATTCACGTCCTTTAATCGCTTAAACAATCGCATACTTAAAATATATATATCTGTTTGCGTCATATCAATTGCAGGAATACTTTCTTTCAGATTTAACAAATATTTAATATTCTCATTATTCGGCACTATTTCCTTCATTTGTTCCAATGTCTTCACCGACTCATCTATTTCCCGAAACTGCACAAATGGGCACACTTCTGTTGCAATCAAAGATAAACCACCACGATTATTCGCTTCATTGAATAATTCTTCATTATTTCTAAAATATTGCATAACACTGCCGGAAAAAGTTCCCCTAATTGCTGACACAAAGCATTTTAAATCTTCAAGATTCCACCATTCATTAACCACATCCGAATAAAAACTTTCCTTATCAAACGAAAATTCAGGATAATGAGAAAAAAGTACAGAAAAATCCTGTAAATCAGCCAGTTTTGTAATATTGTAAGCCGTTTCCTCCAACGGGTAATACTCATGTAAATATTCTACAATATGTCGTGAGCGAACCGGATGTAATCCTTCAATATAATCCCCATCCTGACTTATATGAACCAAAAATTCATCTGTCATGCTTTTTAAGATTTGTCCAATATCATAAAACGTTCTCGGAGCCAAACTTCGCAACAGCTTTTTTGTCGGTAATCGAATACCACATACATCCGCAAAGCAAACCTGTCTTAACAATTCGAACTTAATGCTTCCGGTCTCATTTCTTCCTATTTCACACATTTGTGATGAAATACGTTCGGCAATCATTTCACCATGCGTTAACAGATACACATATTCTATCAGTAATTTCTTGTCCGCTATCTGGTTCCATGCATGTTTCCAATCCTTTATCTTTGGATGTATATGTCCTGCCTGCTGCAAGGTGTTAAAAATAGCAGCCGCTTCTTCTTTAGAAAGCATTGGCTTTATGATATTCATGGAATGTATATTACTTAAATCACCAGCATAATTATACCAGTCGTTTTCTCGGGAAGTAATAAGAATTTTATAATTATATTTCACATCAGATTGCATTAACTGAACCAATTGATTCCACTCACTCAAATGCGCATCCAGATTATCTATTAAAATCAATGGTTTTTCACCCAGTCTGATTCTGGCATGAAAATATTCCACAATATGCCTCAGCGTTCCTCTATCACTGCAATTAATAAGCTGATACGGTGTATATTCCTTTTGCAGACAGTATTGTGTTTTCAGCGCTAAGGTTGTTTTTCCCTGACCGCTTGACGACTTTATGACCGTCACCATATAATTATTTACTGATGTTCGTATATCCTTTTCAAGTAAAACTCGTGATACAGGAAGCCCCTTCACAATATCCATCGGTGTCGCTTTTTTACCTTCATAATAACTGGATTCTTGATCAGTTAATTCATTAAAATTTACTTTTTCTATCCAGCCATGAGCCGGATTTTCTGCTCCCTTACTTATATCGAATTTAACCAGTTCAATTTGATGTTTTAAATCATTTAATGATACGGCACTTCTTGTCTCCATCTTCTCAAAACAAAACATTTTGATACTATTGGCAAACAGTTTGATATTGTCTGCTGTAATATCATAATTTTCAATCAAAGCCACTTCAACACGTTCTGCCAATACTGCCTTTTTAATGTTTTCATAGGATATCTTCGAGATGAAATCATCGAAATCAAGCTGATGCCAATTCCACTGAGGATTTTCATTTTTTATCTCATCAACTGTGGCTTTCCAATATTGTAATTCGTCTGAATCCAATATATTATTCACTAGCTTACTCAGATGCCCTTTTGCAACTGAAAAATCATACACTAATTGGAATGCTCTATTTTTATCAAGTAAATAGGCTTCTAAGAAATTCGTCAACACGCTTTTCATAAAAGAAGCATCCTGCTTGTTCTCAGAATATTTCAATTGAATATGCATTGTCTTCTGTTCATCACTCGTACTCACAATTTTGTCAATATCTTCAATACCTTCCAAATTAAAGACTGTATTCTCATCTTTACATGACAGCATCAAATAGCATGAATACAAGAACTGGTAAGAATATCCCCTCAATGCAATCTGACCGCCATTTCTTGACTCCTGTAATTCCTCAATACTCGCTTTTGGCTTCGGAATTGTCTTGGTTTTATCTATACTTTTTCTCTGTATTTTTTTCTTCTTCGGCATTCCGGCACCTCCTATAACATTTTCCACACCGATCCTACCTTGTCTTCAGTATATCATTTTACATTTTCGCTGTATAGATGTCGCTTATTGTATATTCCGTTCCGAGTGAACCACTTGCACGGTCAAACTGAGCCAGTCCCACGGAGGATGAGAGCCACCCTCACGGAGACTGAGCCAGTGCTATTTGATGCTAATTATCAGGCAATTGTCTATTAATTATAAATCCAAGCCCTGTTGCAGAGACTATCATGGATCGTATTACAAACAATGCATATGATGTCTTCATTGAAGGAAAAGTCTCAATGAGAAAAGGTCATGGCTTAAAGTCAAAAATGGAAGGAGGCATTTCATGATGAAAGAATGTCCCTTCAATTCACGCAACAGATGTGAAATCTGGACTGATTACCAGGTTGCATGTGTTGCATTACAGGAGGCAGAGGAACTATGTTCTTCCAACTGGGAAGAAATCAGTTACCTGCTGGACAGAATAGAAATCCTTGAGGCTCGATTAATTGAAGCAGGAATACCTATCCCTAAATAAGTATCATGCACTGATGACCGAAAAGCGTGCACTGTATCGGCGGAAGCCATGCACTAAACCACCGTGCAGTGTGCTCTATCTGGTCGGTATATACAGTCGTTTTAGATTTAATGGAGTGAAACTGCTCTAAAAGACTAAAAATTGCCCGTTGCTATACTGTTTCGGATCAACTATGCAGTATGGCAGCGGGCAAAACTTAGCTCCTATTTGTTTTGCGATGTGCTTCCCGTAATATGGTCATTTTGCTCTCTTTTGCTTCCTGTTATTTTTCTGCTATTTCTTCATATCAATATCTATGACCCGGAAAATTCTTTTTATAATCATCAAAAGATTGATAACCAGAAGATAGGTCAGTGAATAAATAAAAAAGCTTTGTACATATCCATATTTTTTTGAAAAACAATTAAAAAAGCACAGAAGCAAGAGTACTATACTTACCAATATCTCAAACATAATTGTATAATACGTTTCTGACAATGCCTTTTTTGAAATTTCCGCTTCTTTACTGTAGTAATCTGGATTTTCTTTTATTTTTCCATTCATATCAATCACCATTGTCAGCATTGTAAACAGCATTGCTGTTAAGATTGATACGATTACCGTAATAATATTAATGGATGCATCATTAATACTTTTCATACCGGCTGTCGCTGCTCCCATGAAGAACGGAAGAACGAGATAATCTATTACCGGCGCAATAAGCAGCTTACCTTTTTGGTTTCGGAAGCAGTTCAGGTGATTACTGATGATATCTAAAACAGATATATAATTTAACCCTATGCAGAATTTACTGATTATTACAATGATCGCAATGAATATCCACATCACATATTGTGGTTCTGTAATATTTTCTATTATTTTATCCATCTTTCCTCTCTATACAGCAAGAAGTCCCATTCCTTTTAAGTATTCTTCTGCTGTATCACGCATAATTGGTTTCAGGCTGTCGTATACAGGATGTCCTCCTTTTTGCCGGACCTTCTCTGTTATATCTTCATTTACAACCAGGCTGTTCATATTTGCCAGATTAAATGTTTTATTTGTATGCTCCAGAGAAAACTCTAACTTCAGATCGTCGTATTCAAAACCTTCTATCTCTATGATATCCGTATAACTTCTCTGTCCGGAAAACCACTCTTGAAATTCTTTCTTTTTTCTATCCATGAATCCGATTGGTCTATGTATGATTCTTTCTTCTTTTGTCTGTTTCACCCCATAATTGATTCCCATTTTGTCAGATTCATCTTCCGGGATTTCATATCGTATCATTCTGATCTTTTTAAGTGTACCGTTTCTAAAATAACGGTCTATATACTCTTTCGGCGCAATCGCTCTCATCATCAGCATCAGTTCCGGAGATATATTCGTCAGACAATTTTGTAAATGTTTTTGCAAAGTTGTCTTCATTCCATACACACCCATTGTCTGCAGAATAATCACTGCGCTGTTAACGTTTCCTGACGGGACAGCAATGCAGAAACCAAATGGCATCATATCTGCCTGATCAGCCGAGCGATTCGTTATCTGCCCACTTTTTACATCTACCAGTTCTGACTCTATGCCATATTCTCCCGTCTTCACTCTTCCGTATAAAACACGATACTCTTCCTGTCCTGCATCATTCGTCTGTTTTTCAAGATTTACCTGCTCGAATTGAAATAATGTGTCCTGTTCTGTGTCATTCGTATATAACGAAATATTCTTTTGCATATACTCTTCTACACAGTCAAGAAAGGATTTCCCTTCATTTATATCTTTTAATTTCAATCTTTTGTTTTCTCTGTCCAGAATGCTTAGAGCATAGATAACCAGGTTTATTTTTTTCTTTGACACGACCTTTCAGCCTTCTTTTTTTTGTAATATCTGTTCTATTGCATTTTTATTTTATATCAGCTTAACATTAATTCCTCTTGTTGCTTTTCCTGTTCCGGCTACTTTATAAGAGACTAACTTACCCACATACGAAGGGCTCATACCAGGATTATCTAAATCATTGAAGTAAATATTATTCGGCTTACAGGATATAAATCCGTACAAATTTCCATTTTTATCTGTATTTACATTTAATACGGTTCCATGATATATACTGTTTGTTGTAGTCCTTTTCGTATTGCCACGTAATTCTTCAAGCATAAATTCAGTAAATTCTGGTTTGTCTTTAATTGCAAATCTATAATTACTACCTTTTATTTTAATCCATCTCTCTATTAATTTTCTAAATCTGTCTGCTGCTATCATAACCAGATTTTCAAATTTTATATCAGAAAGGAGCTTCATGAATTTTTTACAATATTTTTCTATTTCTTCTTTATCATTTATATCCGGAGCTGGTCCCATATTCAATTCCTGAAGTAAAAACAGAATATGCATTTTGTAATTTTTTATATCTGCAAATTTCTTTTCTTTCTTCACAAGATAATCCAAATTTGCCGTCAATAGTGCTGCAACATAATATGGATAAAAGGATTGTCCTTCTACAAATAATTTTCCTTTATACTCCTCAATCAGTTTGGATTCATGGCGGTGTGAAATTTCCACCCTATTCATGTACATCGCTACCATACTTTGAATCAAGATGCGGAAACTGATTTTTTGATATGGTTTAATTTTTGAATCAAAATAATATTGTTTGGATCTTCTTTCATAATATACCTTTTGAAATCCCGACACTTTCATCACATTAAAAAAGTCTTCCAGATCTTTATGAAATTGTCGGATTGTTTCAAAAGCTACCTCATATACAATATTCTGCCGATTTGTTCCTCGCACAATCCCCCGGGTTACTACTTCATCAGATGTTTGAATTATTTTTACAATCACCTTAACCTTTGATAAGTCCATTTTCTTTTTATAAGCTCTGAATAACGAATTACAGGTTTGACAGCCATTCACAACCTGTGGATCTTCTATTTCGCATGTTTTTGCTTTTCGTTCCAATCCATTACAAACAATTGTAATTCCATTATTATATAACACAAAATTTTCAGGATCTTCCCGCAACGTTTTAATCATCTCATTGTTTACATCTGTATTTCCCTGATATGCACGTACATTTTCATCGAATAGATTTAATCTGATCATATCATCCTCATTTTTCAGGATGTCAATCAACTGTTTCGCCTTACATAAAACGACGGTCGCCTCTCCTCCTTTATTCGGTAATACAAATTCTTCCTCGAAATTTAAAATCGTTTTATATTCGTTCGCATTCGCCTTTGCAATACGAAATAATTTTTCTTCGTTTATCTGATATGTTTTCTGAACAAACGCTTCTTTTTTTTGTATTAACGCATCTTTCACTTCATCTGTAATTATAATCAAATTAACTGTCGGTAATTCTTCCCATTTTGCAACTATCTTTTGAGAATTCATATACTGTATTATTTCTGCAGCTTCAGTATCTTCTTTTTCATTTTTTATTGCAGATAATACCTCATCTACATTTATACTCTTTTTATAAGTTAACAAATATAATTCAAAATTTCCCTTTTTTTCTATTTGTAAAACATCATCAATATCTGTCGCCGTTGTCAGTAATTGATCATTGAGCGCAATTGCAAATCCTATGATGTCAAGATCTTCCCATCTACTATCGCATATTTCATCAAGCAGATCAAAATCCCGATCTAGCCGAGCCGGTTGAATTTGTGATAAATAAGTATAACAGATATACCGCTTTTCATTCTCCTCTTCTCGTTCTCCATTTAACTCATATTTATCTACATAATCGCCAAAGTTAGCTTTCAGCCTTATATCTTTAAACACTGCCTATACTCCCTTCCTGTTATCTATATCAAAGTTTTATAAATTATAGTTTTATATCCATGTAAGCTCTATACAGCGAATCCGACTCTTTAGCAAGTTCGATATAATGAATTTTATATTGCTTCTTCTCTCCGGAGCTTTCGTCATAATCATCAAAAATGCCGTCTATTATATTCTGTCCACACCGAATTCTTTCTCTGTACTCGGTTTCTTTTGGCAAACTTTTTCTGGCAGTCAACAATCTCTTATTTTCATTTCCGCTATTACTTATCCTCTGTTGGTATCTCTCAACATCTTCCTGCAATTGCTTCACATTCAGACATCTTGTAACTACTCCCACAGAATCCTCTATCTGATATTCCGATTTTGTTTCCAAATACTCGTTTGAAATATGTTCTATTCCCTCATGCCACTGACCACACAATTTCATTGCAACCTTCGTACTCTTCAAAGTATCTTTCATATCATAGATAAACCACTTTAATTTTTTATTAACAGGATTCTCAATCATTGCTGTAATATCCGGCTTCTTTACGCCTTCTTTCTTCATGCCTACCGGTAAATATTCTTCACTAAAATACGCTTTTTCTTTTTCACCTAATATATACTGCAAAATCGTCTGATCTGTTGTGCCATCATCCTGATTTTCTTCCACCATAATATCCGTGCTAAAATCAAATTCATACATTTTAGATTTTGTATAATTCTTTTTTGACGTGCTATAGTTAATTCCCTGCTTTAGTATTTCCGCTTTCATTCGTTCTCCATTATCGAATTCGATTCATTATATAATTGGTCAATATTTTCGTTAAACCGGTCAAATTCATATCCAATTTGCGGATATGACATAAATTCTAATGCCGATACTTTTACTTTTCCTTCTTGATTCTTAACAAATTCATATACCATCACATTCTTTTCATCATCAAGCATATCTTTATTTGTTAATCCTATTTTTTCGTTCTTTTTGTTTCTTTCCGAAATATTTTTCATTCTCGACAGTAAAACTATATTATTTAATTTTCCTGCCATTGTATCACTGTGCGTCGATATAATCATTTTCTTGCCCAAATTACAAAAGCGCACCAATGCCCTTGCAACGGTTCCCTGTAATAATGGATGTACACTGTTTTCTACTTCATCGTAATATACATAGCCTATTTTCTGATTAGACATCAATATATTCGATAATACTGATAATTCGTGAATCATAGACGACGCATAATTCAACGGGATTATATTTCCGTTTTCTTTGAAAACAAACTGTCCGTTTTCATACTCCACTTTTCCGTTCAAAAGTTGTTCTTCCACAAATTGAATCAGATTACGTTCCTCTACGTCCAAATCGACTTTTTTTGTATATGTCTGTATAAAATTAAGATATTCAGACACTGGAACTGGCAGTCCCGCATTTGCACTTGTAGTTTCAGCAAACATATACCGATATAACATCTGCAATCCGGCTCTTGCCGCTGGAACAAACAATTGTTTTTCATCTTCCTCTATTCCAATCATATCAATCAATACTCTGTGCGCCAAAACACTCTCAATATCACCAGATACTTCCAAATCTTCAAAAATTGTTATCCGCTCGCTATTTGGATCACCTTTTTCCAGGCTTACTTTATCGGAAATTGTAGCAATATAAAAGAAATCTTCATACTCTTCAAATGTAATCGTAATACTTTCCAGTGGAATCGGACTTTTAAAGTTATTTATAATGAATTCATCTTTATTTTCTTTTAAGTATATATTTATTTTATTTTCAACATCCTTATACCACTCCTGATCAAACCGGATGTATTTTATGTCTTCTCTTTCTGTCCGCTTTACATTTGTACATTCGGCTTTCCACTTTTTTATTAAATCTACTACTCCATAAAGCAATTCCATCAATAATGTTTTTCCACTGTTATTATCTCCTACGAACAGTAGAAATTCATCCAAATATATAGAAGCATTGTCTATCTTGGCAAATTTATTCACTTCAATCCTGGTTCTCAATTTTTCTCCTTCTTTCCTTTATTTTCTAATCAAACAGAAAATGGTTTCTTACTATCACTATAATATTAAAACAATGATAGCATGAAACCATTCTCTTCTCAAGCGGAGAATTCTGTTGATTTTCCGCTCTAAAATGAATTCTTAAATTCCACTGCCCTTTTCACATTTTTCGAATGTGGCTGGTGGAATTTAGTCTAGCACACCGAATTCCAGTAGCCCATTTAGCATGTCCTGAAATCAAGAAAATTCCGATGAGTTACATTAATTATAGTAGAAAGCGAGAGATTTCAAGCAAAAATCTCTCGTAATTTCGGCAAAATTTAAAACATGATGGAATTTACTCTTGCACCGGAATTTACTTTTTTAAGTCAACGTCTAAAGTAAGTGCTTAAATTTTAGACATGGATACAAAAAATCCCCGGTCACATTCCTGCAATCGGAGCACCTTGACAATTCACACATGATTGATTATTGATTTGAGTCGTTTGCACGACGTTCGATTTCAGATTTGACCTCTTCGTTCCATAGGGCAAGACAATCTATCTCTTCATCACTCATCCTATCATTCGGGAGCTTTTCCAGAAGATAGGTTAGATAGTGATAGACGTTTACTCCATTTGCCTTTGCCATTTCTACCATTGTATAGACGATAGCACTGGCCTGGGCTCCGTTTGGAGTATCACAGAACAGCCAGTTTTTTCGGCCTACTGTAAACGGACGGATAGCGTTTTCGCTGAGATTATTAGAAAAACTGCAGCGACCATCTTCCAGATAGGTCATAAGATAGGATTGGCGATTCTGAATATAGGTAACTGCCTTATCCATCCTTGATCCACGGACTGGATTCTGTTTATCAAGCCACGACAAAAAGCCTTCTACTATCGGCTTTTCTTTCTCAAGACGAGCTTTCTTGATAGCATCGAAGGATGAGTACTTCGCTTTAATTACATCTTCCAAATGGAAAAGCTGGTTGATATACATCATACCCTGAACAGACGGCTGTGTATAATCCAGCTGCTTCCCTTTCGGAATTGCATCTGTCAGATATCTGCGGATGTGCGCCCAGCAGGCTGTTCGTTTGGCATCAGGCACTTTGTTGTAACCACTGTAGCCATCACACATCAGATATCCCTTGAATCCCTTAAGGAATTCTACTGCGTTATTCCCGGCACGGGTTTCTGAATATTTATAAAGGATGATTGGTAATCCTCCATCTTCCCCACTGCGGAATAACCACATGTAAGATTTTGTCTGTGCACGTCTGCCGGGTTCGTGTAATACCTGAAGTGGTGTTTCATCTGCCATTGCGAATTCCCTTTTTAAGAGTTGTCGGTGGAAGTAATCATACATTGGGGTGAAATAATCCAATGTATTGCGGATTACCCAGTTTGCCATCGTTGCTCTTGTAATAGCAACACCGTACTGTGCCCAGTCTTTTTCCTGCCGGGTATAAGGAAGACTGTTACAAAATTTCTGATACATAACCCATGCGATAGTATCTGCAGCAGCCATGCCGTGAAGCATATGCGCATGACCGTCTTTTCCTTTTTTGATAACTGCAACGTCATCTTTATTACATTCCGGGCAAATATAATTTAAGCTGTATATTTCGATCACTTTTAACTTTGCTGGTACGAAGGAAAGTTCGCGGCGTACGAATTCTTCACCGATTTTTACCAGAGGAGCATTACAAACAGGACAGACTTTTTCTTCATCCGGAAGATCCAGATATTTTTTGACTACCGGAATCCCTTTGAACCGTTCTGCGTTAGTTGCACGGGATTTCCGCTTTTTTGCCTCTTTCTTTGGCAAAAGACTTTCGAAAGCTTCCGGTTCTGTAATAGTTGGATCCTGTTCCAGTTCAGCTTCATTAAATAAATTTAGCTGTCCAGGAATCTCCATAGAACGTTTTTCACTGGAAGAACCGAAAAGTTTTTTGCGAAGCAGATCCACTTCTTCCTTTAGATTATCCCGTTCCTGAGTAAGAGCCTCTTCCCGTTTGTTAGCGGCATCTACAGTTGCCTGAAGTGTTTTTATCATTTTTTTCAGATCGTTGATCATGTCTTTCAACTCACGGAGTTGAAGGTCTTTAGAACTGTCTGCCACTGCGTTTTCCTCCCGATTTTTGATACTTCTATTATACCAGAAATCATGGAGAACTCCTAGATAAACAGGACAATCATGACCTTGAAAAATGCTGAATTTTCAAGGAAATCCAGTGCTTTTATGTGCACTTTTTGCCGTATAGTTTAAGTGGTTTTAATAGCTTTTGGCTGCTCGATATCGATGCCTGACATCAGCCAGTCAAACTCTCTCCAAGTGAGATTCCGGACCTCTGATTTATCCCGGGGCCACCGGTAAGAGCCTTGGGCGGTGAGCCTTTTGTAGATCATAACAATCCCGTCAGGTTCTTTTAAGATAGCTTTAATCCTGTCACATTTGCGTCCACAGAATAGATAGAGCGAATGGTCGATTTCCATAGAGAACTGCTCCTGAATAATTGCGCATAATC
>OGYG01000355.1_pt1 | contig 49870 bp, 51 predicted proteins | sample 1576481 | NCBI WGS metagenome assembly OGYG01 (sample SAMEA3541497, study PRJEB24748) | human gut metagenome | biome: human gut; feature: human-associated habitat; material: faeces | place: China | collected 2012 | reverse complement strand
CATAGGAACTTATTTTGAGCAGCTCGATCACCTCATCACTCTTCACCAGCGAAAGGTGGAGCAAATGAAGAATTTAAAGAAATATATGCTTCAAAATATGTTTCCAGCAGAAAAATAAGATTTTTATAAATTTATTATTTTAGTCAAAAATATTATATGGTTAATTAAATTTAAAGATAACTTATGATGTAATACAGTATAAGTTAGACAATGTAAGAATATTATATATCTTTGAAGAGAGGGGAATTGATAATGATATTATTTCATGGAACTTCAAATCGTGAAGTTATTCCGCAATTTGGTTTAGGAAATGAAAAACATGATTACGGAAAAGGGTTCTATCTCACTGATAATCTTGATTTAGCTAAGGAATGGGCTGTTTATCGTCCTGATGAATCAAATGGCTGGGTTCATAAATATATGCTGAATATGGATGGTTTGCGTGTTTTAGACTTTCAAAATGAAAACATTCTTTCTTGGCTTGCGGAATTAATGAAGCATAGAGATGCTGCTGATTCAAAAAGATATCGTATGTTAGCAAAAAAGTTTATTGATAAATATGGTATTCCTACAGAAGACTATGATGTTATAAAAGGATATCGTGCGGACGCCTCTTACTTTTATATCGCTAAGGCTTTTGTTCGTGATGAAGTTGATGTTGATATTTTAGAGGAATTGTTATCTCTTGGTGGTTTAGGTATTCAATACTGTATTAAATCACAAAAAGCTTTTGATAATTTAATAGAAATTAAAGAAGATATTATCCCAGTACAATTTTCAGAATATAATGAAAAATATAATGAGAGAGATATTGCCGCAAGAGAAAAGATGAAACGATTGATTGACTCTGATCGCAATCAAGTCACAAAAGTATTTAGCACACTTTTTTAGATTTGGAGGAAATTTATATGCATGTTTATTCAAAAGCCTATTTAGATGAAGTTGTAGAAACGCAAGGCAAACTTTTTGATTATATAGCTAGTACATACCCAGAAATGGATACAGAAGATTTTATAGTTTCTTATATGACAAGTAAAACTAGAGAGTATATTGATGAGGGACAAGCCTATGTTTGCACGATGAGTGTAAAGGATTTGTGGCAGTACTTTAAACTAATTGATCATTATGAATTAAAAAAGGGGAAAGCTCTTAAAGGTTTTTTGCCAGATTGGATTGGAGAGTTTTATGCCTATTATCAATGGAAAAATAAAATAAGTAGTAAAGATCTTCTTAAAAAAATTCCTTTAGATTACTTGAAAAAAGCTTATCCTGGATTACATGATTTAGAACTGGATTTAGCTGTTCAAAAGGTTACTAAATATGAATAATATTGTTTGTTTTCATAATCCTGAAGAAGAAAATGGATGGTTAAGTAATTGGTATTTATCAAATTTTAGAGTACAAAATATTTGCTTTACTTCTATGGAACAATATTTAATGTACCAAAAAGCTATCGTATTTAATGATATAAATACTGCAAATACAATCTTGGAAGAACATAATCCAGCTGTAATTAAGCAATTAGGTAGAAACATAAATAATTATGATGAAGTAATTTGGAATGGTATTCGCCAAATTATTGCTTATAGAGGAATTTTAGAAAAATTTACACAAAATGAAGAATTAGGTAAAAAGTTAGCAGAAACAGAATCAGCAATTTTAGCTGAATGTGCTGTTAACGATAAAATTTGGGGTATTGGAAAATCAATGAAAGATCCTGAAAGATTTGATATGCATAAATGGACTGGACAAAACTTATTAGGGTTTACAACTATGCAAGTAAGAAATCATTTCTTTTTAGAAGGAAAAGATAGTAGTAAATAGTGTTACTAACACCTTATTACATCATTACAACGTAAGTATTTTATTGAGTGAACATTTAGTATTATTACTTGGGAACAGCGTAAGCTGGGAGATGTTGCTCAGATAACAATGGGGCAATCCCCTGCAGGAAGTACATATTCAGATGTTCCAAGTGATTATATTTTGGTTCAAGGAAATGCTGATTTAGAAAATGGTTGGGTAAAACCAAGGGTTTGGACAACACAAATAACTAAACAAGCATATATCGGAGATTTAATTATGAGTGTGCGAGCACCTGCTGGTGCAATGGGAAAAACCTCTTATAATGCAGTAATTGGGCGTGGTGTTGCAGCAATTAAAGGTAATGAATTTATCTATCAACTACTTGTGAAGATGGATAAGGAAGGATATTGGAAGAAAGATTCAACAGGATCAACTTTTGAATCTCTTAATTCAGAGAGCATTAAAAATGCAGAAATAAAACTTCCATCTAATGAAGAACAAACCGTCATAGGAACTTATTTTGAGCAGCTCGATCACCTCATCACTCTTCACCAGCGAAAGTATAATCTTTGCAATAAAGTTAAGGTATACGCTTGGGAACAGCGTAAGTTAGGTGAACTTACAATATACCGTAATGGAACAGGGCATGAAGAAAAGCAATCTGAAAGTGGAAAATATGAGTTGATTAATTTAAATTCTATTTCTATTGATGGTGGATTAAAGCCTTCTGGAAAGTTTATTGATGAAGAAACAGAAACACTTTTAAAAGATGATTTAGTAATGGTTCTTAGTGATGTGGGACACGGCGATTTGCTTGGAAGGGTGGCTATAATCCCTGAAAATAATAGGTTTGTGTTAAATCAGCGAGTGGCTTTATTAAGAAATAATAGTTCTGTGGATATCAAATATTTATTTTCTTATATCAACGCTCATCAGATATATTTCAAAAAACAAGGTGCTGGTTCATCTCAATTGAATATATCACGAGGTAGTGTAGAAAACTTTGAAGTTTTATTACCACATAAAGATGAACAAAAGAAAATTGGCAAGTATTTATCGAGCATTGATAACCTTATCACCCTTCACCAGCGAAAGAAAAAATATACAAAAAAACCAATAATTTTACTAAAAATAACATTTTAATCACAAAGGAGATGGGAATTATGTCTGAATTAGAAACATTGCTAGAACAAAAATTGATTGATCAATTAGTTTATGGGGATTCACAGTGGACATATAGAAGCGATTTGAAGACGGAAGAAGATTTATGGAAAAATTTTAAGTATATTCTTGAACAGAATAATAAAGATAGATTAAATGGAGAAATGCTTTCAGATTCTGAATTTGAGCAGGTGAAAAATCAATTGCAGTTTTCTTCATTTTTTAAGGCTGGCGAATGGTTGGTTGGTGAAAACGGTAAGGTAATGGTTCATGTACAGAGAGATACAGAAAAGTTACATCTTGTTGTTATGAATCATGAACATATTGCTGGTGGTAGCAGTGTGTATGAAGTTATCAATCAGTATCGAGCATTTGACGAAAATGAAAAAAATACATATTCACGAAATCGTCGCTTTGATGTTACTCTTATGATAAATGGATTACCTATGATTCATATTGAACTTAAAAATAAACAGCATTCTTATATGGACGCGTTTTGGCAAATTAAAAAATATATTGGTGAAGGAAAATTTACAGGTATATTTTCTGCTGTTCAAATGTTTGTTATTAGTAATGGGGTCGATACAAAATATTTTTCGGCGGCAAGTGATACGGAGTTAAATCCTAAATTTATGAGTGGCTGGCTGGATCGTGACAATAATCCAGTAAGCGATTACCTTGATTTTACGAAAAGTGTACTTCGTATTCCTACAGCTCATGAAATGATTGCAAGATATACTGTTTTAGATGAAGATTCTAAAAGATTAATCTTATTAAGGCCATATCAAATTCATGCGATTGAATCTATACGAGATGCATCAAAAATAGGAAAATCGGGTTTTGTATGGCATACAACAGGGTCAGGCAAGACTCTAACGTCTTATAAAGCTACAAGAAATCTTTTAATGGATATTCCATCTCTTGATAAAACAATCTTTTTAATTGATAGGAAAGATTTAGATACACAAACTTCACAAGCATTTCAATCTTATGCAAATAATGATTTAATTGATGTAGATGAAACAGGAAATGTGAACGATTTAAAAAACAAGTTAAAATCAAACGATCGACAAGTAATTGTTACGACCATACAAAAACTACAAAGACTGATTACAAAACGTCTACAGGAAGGAACTCCTGAATATATTAAAATTAAAAACTTAAAAATTGCATTTGTTGTGGATGAATGTCATAGGGCAGTAACTCCAGCAACGAAAAGAGAATTGGAAAAGTTCTTCGGTAAGTCCATGTGGTATGGATTTACTGGAACACCTAGATTTGCTGAAAATCCTTATCCGCAATTAGGGGATTTACCTAGAACAACAGAAGAATTATATGGACAAATATTGCATCGATACACAATTCAAAACGCCATTCATGATAATGCAGTGCTTGGCTTTCAAGTAGAACATATAGGGCCAAAAAATTTAGTTGATGAAACGGATTCGGAAATCTACGAAAATGAAGTTCATATGATGAATGTTTTAGATGTTATATTAAACAAGTCCTATCATAAGCTAGGATTTCAAAATGGGAAAGGAATGACATATGAAGCAATCTTAACAACAAGTTCTATTCAAATGGCACAGAAATACTATGATCTTTTAAAGAAAGTAAAAAATGGGGAAACCGATATTATTGTTAATGAAAAAATGAAACAGGTTCTTCCAGATTTTCCAAAATTTGCGATTACATATTCTGTGACAGAAAATGAAGAGGGATCATTTGTAAATCAAAATAAAATGAAAGAATCTCTGGATGACTATAATCAGATGTTTTCAACTACATATGATTTATCACAGATTCAGATTTATAATGATAACTTAAATAAGCGTTTAGCTAGAAAAGATGCTAAATATAAGAGCAGAAGGGAACAGCTTGATTTAGTTATTGTGGTGGATCGTCTTCTGACAGGATTTGATGCTCCTTGTATGTCTACCATGTTTATTGATCGGCAGCCTATGGGACCTCATGATTTGATTCAAGCATTCTCAAGAACAAATCGTATCTTTGATAGTGATAAAAAATATGGACAAATTGTTACTTTTCAAGCACCTATACTTTTTAAGGAAGCTGTGGATAATGCTGTAAAATTATATTCAGCCGGTGGAACCAAAGATGCTATTGCGGCAGAATGGAATGAAGTTGAATCTGCATTTAGAAAGGCATTGGCGTCTTTAAGAATATCTGCAAAGACACCAGAAGAAATTCCTTCTATGTCTAAAAAAGAAAAAGAAGTGTTTGTAAAGATGTTTCAAAATTTTGATAGATTGTTCGCTCAGCTCAAGTCGTTTACTAACTATGATGATTCTATGTTAGAAAATTATGATATTACACAGGAAGAATATGATAACTATGCAGGACATTATAAAAATATACTGGAATGGCTAAAAAGTGAGCGAATAACCTCTGAAGAGATAGAACCAGTAAGTCCACAAATTGATTATGATTACGAACTTGTGGCGTATAGTCATACGAAAATAGATTATGAATATATTATCAACTTAATTCAAAATATTGTTACTTCGGAATATATAAATGAAGAAATTACACCAGAGGAAAGACAAAAGAAAATTGACGAAGTTAAGCAGTATATTGAAGAACTGGGAAAAGAAAATTATAAAGTTGCCGATATTATGTCAAACATTGTTTATCAAATTGAAGTAGATAAGAGTAAATATCGAGGGCAATCTATTTTGAATATTATAGAAAATATGAAACAAGAATGTATTGATAATGTAGTTAGCGAATTTTGTCAAACCTGGTACGCATCAAAAGAAGAAGTTTTGTATGCAGCTACCCATTACAGAAATAAAGAAATTCCAAATGAAAGTGCAATCAAAGCAACGATTGATTATGCAACCTATAAGCAAACTCAAGAAAATCCACTTCCAAAGTTTAAATATTATAACAAAATGATGAGTGAACTTAGAAACATAATGGAAGAAGAAATAAAACCACTGTTGTCAAGGTAAATAGACGGGAAAGGTTTCTTTGTTTAAATCAGTGTAAGCAATTTTATAAGTGGAGGTAGCTTATGGTAAACAATATAAACAAGGAAACCTTATTTTGTGAATATTATAAACAATGGATTGAAGTGTATAAAAAAGGAGCGATTAGAGATGCCACTATGGCAAAATATCTAATGACACAAAAGTGGGTTGAAAAACTTGTCCCAAATTTAAAGATAGGAGAACTAAATAGAACGGTTTATCAACAGATTCTAAATGATTATGCGAAAGAGCATGAAAGACAAACAACATTGGATTTTCATCATCAGTTAAAAGGAGCAATTTTGGATGCAGTTGATGAAGGTCTGCTTATTAGAGATCCTACTAGAAAGTCTATTATCAAAGGAAAAACACCAAAAGCAAAGAAAATCAAGTATTTGAATCAATTTGAGCTGCATGCCTTGATTGCAAACCTGGATTTAAAAGAAACGGTTAACTGGGATTGGTTCATTTTGCTTGTAGCAAAAACAGGAATGCGTTTTTCAGAAGCTTTGGCAATTACACCCGATGATTTTGATTTTTCAAGACAAACTTTGTCAATCAGCAAGACCTGGGATTATAAAGGTGAGGGAGGTTTTTTACCGACTAAGAATAAGTCATCTGTAAGAAAAATACAAATTGACTGGCAAATTGTAGTGAAATTTTCTGAGCTGATTAAGTCATTACCAAAGGATAAACCGATTTTTGTTAGAGAAGAAAAAATTTATAATTCTACAGTTAATGATGTTTTAGCAAGGCATTGTAAAGCTTGTGGAACTTCACTGATATCTATTCATGGTTTAAGACATACACATGCCTCATTGTTATTGTTTGCAGGAGTTTCGATTGCGAGTGTGGCAAGAAGATTAGGGCATGCTAGTATGACAACAACGCAAAAGACATATTTGCATATCATACAAGAATTAGAAAACAAAGATGTAGATCTTGTTATGAGAACTTTGTCTGGACTATAATAAGAATAAACAGAAAAATTGCTTACACTGATACTAAATACTATATTTACTAATATCGATACTCAAAATACGCAAAATCCAGTTTTGTTTTTACAATCTGGGTTTTTCTTTGTATCAATAAAACAGGAAGACATCATAGATAAATATGCATAATTTGCGTGTAAAAGAATGCATTGGCAATATAGGTATGATAAAATATTTTTCATGGCGGTGATAGAATGAAAAATATGACAGAGGGGAATGTTACAAAGTTAATCATTAATTTTGCGATACCGGTTTTACTGGGAAATATATTTCAACAGTTTTATACAATGGCAGATACGATGATGGTAGGAAAAATATTAGGGGTGCAGGCTTTAGCGGCAATGGGGGCAACTTCCGCATTATCTAATTTAATGATTGGTTTGATTAGCGGGATAGCGATGGGGGTAACCATATTGATTGCGCAATATTATGGAGCCAAAGATGAAGAAGGAATGAAAACTTCTACAGCTGGGTGTATTCTTCTTTGTATAGGTTCTACAGTATTGATCGTATTGGTTTCTATGGTGTTAAAATCGCCTTTATTAACCCTGTTACAAACACCGCAAAGTATTTTTATGGATGCAGATAACTATTTAAGTGTCATTTTTTTAGGATTGTTTATTACGATGGCATATAATATGATGGCAAGTATGATGAGGTCTATTGGCGATAGTAAAACACCTCTATATTTTCTGATTATCGCATCTTTATCAAATGTCGCATTGGATTATATTTTTCTGGTATATTTTCATATGGGAATCTTAGGTGCTGCATATGCGACCGTATTGGCACAAGGGTTAAGTGTAGTGTTATGCTTTTTCTACATGCGAAAAAAATATCCCATGTTTGTGTTAAAGAAGAAAGATTTCCATATAGAAAAAGAATTGCTGCTTCATCAGTTGTCTATGGGAATTTCTATGGGTCTTATGAATTCTATTGTATCCATCGGTTCTGTTGTTTTGCAAAGTGCGGTAAATCAGCTTGGAGAAATTACGATTGCGGCCCATACAGCAGCTAGAAAAATAGTAGAAATGCTAATGCAGCCAATGATTAGTATTGCGATTGCAAATACAACATTTGTATCACAAAATCTTGGTGCGAAACAGTTCACACGTATTCGTACTGGACAAAGAAAATGTGTGCTCTTATGCACTGTATGGGTTGTGCTTGTTATTGTCATATCCTTTACATGTATTGACGCGCTGTTAAGTCTATTGGTCAATGCGAAGGAAACACAGGTTATGCTACTTGCGAAACGTTATTCAAGAATCAGCAGTTTATTTTATTTTGTCTTGGCTATTTTATTCATTTATCGAAATGGATTGCAGGGACTTGGCAATGGAAGAATACCCATTCTTTCCAGTTGTATTGAAATGGGAGTGAAAGTAGCAGCTACATTCTTATTGATTCCATTTACTGGCTATTATGGAATTTGTTTTGTAGAACCAATCGCATGGACGATCATGGGACCATTTCTGTGTTATTTCTTTTATCATGATCTAAGGAAAAAGGAAGTACAGAATTTAAAAACTGAATAAATAAATTATATACTTTATGGGAACACGCTGTGTTCCTTTTTTTACTTATACCATAAAATTTATGGTTTATTTCTGTTGTTTTACCATAAATTTTATGGGCTTCATAAACTCTATCTTATACAAAGAGGAGTATCATAAAATAAAATACTTCGAATATTATATTCCTTTTATATATTATACGACGTATAATATTGTTGAAGAAAGGTGATGCAGATGGTTTTTCAGTTAGGTTCTAGTTTGTTGGATGCCTGCGTACTTGCGACATTACATAAAGAAGATACGTATGGCTATCGTTTAACACAGGAAGTAAAACGGGTGATGGATATTAGCGAATCTACCTTATATCCAGTTCTTCGTCGCTTGATGAAAGAAGGATATTTAGAAACATATGATCAGCAGCATATGGGTAGAAATCGAAGATATTATCGTCTAACAGAGGCAGGAAAAGAAAAGTATAGAGAATATGTAAAAGAATGGGATGAGTTTTCTGATAAAGTATCAGATATTTTGAAGGGAGGAATAGAAAATGAGTAAACAGGAGTATATTCATCAGCTTAAAGCGAAATTAAAGGGACTGGATGAAAAGGAAATTGAAGATGCGATTACATATTGTGAAGAATATTTTGATGATGCAGGGGAAGGAAATGAAGAACAAGTAATAAAGGATTTGGGAACACCTGGCAAATTTGCGGCACAGTTAAAAGCCGAATCAATTATTCGAGAAGAAGAAACAGGTACAAAAAAGAAAAATAGTGCATTCCGTAATTTTTGGATTGTGCTCATTGGATTGTGTGCTTTGCCGCTTGCCTTTCCTATTCTGTTAGTTGTCGCAATCATCTTATTTACCGTGTTCATCATTGCGTTAAGTTTATTATTTGCACTGGTGGTTTCCGCTTTTGCAATCATAACTTCCGGTTTTCCTCTGCTAGTGAATGCATTTCTACATTTAGATGCACCTGGAAATGCCTTGATTGCGGCAGGAGGAGGTCTGTTTTGCATAGGACTGGCACTTTTGCTTGGCAGTCTTTCGTATTGTTTAGTTAAAAAATTATTAGAATGGGGAACAAAATTATTTTCATCTATATATGAAAAAGCAAAGGGAGGAAAGAGACATGAAAAAGCATAATAAGTTGTTTTACATTAGTATCACAGGTTTGCTTCTTGTTGTCGTAGGTACATGCATGATTGGTGCAGGAATTTCTGCTGGTGGAAGTAAAACGTTTCTTTCTGTAAACGAATCAACAGCTTCCTGGTGGCCATTTTCTATGAGTGTTGGATTTGGTGATGGTGAGTGGGATGATAAGGAAATAATTCATGGTTCTGTCAAGAAATCGTTCACACCTAAAAATATAATAGAATTACATGTAGCAGTGGGGGATATAGAAATTCGAAAAGGGAATGAAAATATTTGTACTTTATATAATATTGCAGATGATAAATTTGAAATGAAAGAAGAAGGTGGAAAGCTTTTTATAAAAGTTCTATCTTCAATAGGAAACAATGAGAATCAGAAATTGGTCTTGCAGCTGAAAGATCCTACGCAAGTAAAAGTTGTTTCTGCTTCTGTAGAAACAGGGGATGTAGATATTTCAAATATGGAATTAGAGGAAATATATGCGAAAAGTAATGTAGGAGATGTTACATTAAAAAATGTACAGGCAAAAGCAGGAAGCATAACAAGTGAAACAGGAGATATTGAAACTGTAAATACAATATTTGATATGGTAGAAATAGGCAGCCAGGTAGGGGATATTGATTATGATGGCGATATAAAAGGCAATAGTAGTATAAATACAGAAGTTGGAGATATTAATGTTTCTTTAATGAGAGGGAAAGAGGAATATGGTTTTACAGTTGTATCTTCATTAGGGGATATAGAAATTGATGATGAAAAATATGCTTATGGAGAAACTTCGTTAAATGCAAACACTAAGCAAAATATACAAATCAATTGCAGTACAGGATCTGTAGAAATTAATTTTAGATAATGCCATAAAAGGGGCTGTAACAGTTGAGTGATGTTTAAAGCTGCTCAAAGAGTTACAGCTCTTTTCTTGTTATTATTGACGATATTTCTTGAAATTATATCCAAGACATACTAAAAGAAATTCTATTTTTACGTTTTCAGTCCCTTTCTTGTAAACCTGTGAATTTCATATTTTGCTTAAGCATTCCAAAACCTCCTTTTACCTGGCTGCTTTTCTGTTTTTTAACTACTTTCCAAAGTCAGTAGCAAGATTCTCATTTATCTTTTTCTGGAACTCTTTCTTTTTTATTGACATAATAAAATCATTGGTTATAATAAAAATATAAATGTATCATACAATTGATACAAATAAAACGATAACTAATAGGAGGAAACTAAAATGAAGCATTTAACAAAAAAAGCAGAAGAAATGACAGTAAAAGAATTGGCATCTTATATTGATTATTCTGTATTAAAGCCAGAGTTTAGCGAAGATGAAATTATTGCACTTACCAAAGATGGCGTGGAACTAGGGTGTGCTACCATATGTATAAATCCTGGCTATTTGGATTTATGTGAACCACTTGTAAAAGGAAGTGAAACAATGCTTTGCCCTGTATGTGATTTTCCTTTTGGGACAAGTTCAACAGAGTCTAAAGTTAAACAGGCAGAAATTGCTGCAAAATATGAAACAGTAAAAGAAATTGATATCGTTGCCAACTATGGATGGCTTCGCAGTGGAAAATATGACGAAGTGACAAAAGATTTAAAAGCAGTTGTTGATGTTTGTCATAAATATGGAAAAGAAGTAAAAGTTATTTTAGAAACAGATGCGTTAAATGAAGAACAAATTCGTAAAGGGTGCCATTGTGTGATGGATGCAGGTGGAGATTTTGTAAAAACAAGTACAGGGTTCTTGACTGGATTTGAAGCACATGGGGCTACACCAGAAGTTATTAAAATGATGCAGGAAGAAGTTGGCGATGTTTGTAAAGTAAAAGGAAGTGGATGTATCCGAACAAGAGAACATTTCTTAAAACTTATTGATATGGGAATTGACCGTATGGGAGTTGGATATAAATCAGTTCCTGTAGTACTTGATTTGAAAAAATAAATTGAAATGAACCTTATTATTTGAATCCCTAAATAGTAAAGGTTCATTTTTTATATGGAAATCTTCTTTGAAAGAATGAAGGATAAGATGTTTTATGAATATGTATTTGATTAATTGAATACTTTGTATATAGTGAAAATTTATAATAAAATAAAAGGATCAATCCTGTACAATACAGAAATTAATCCTTATTAATTAAAACAATTTTATATTAGTGACAGCTATATTGGAGGATGCTTATTATATTACAGCTAATTTTCAATATAAATTTCTATCTTCTCTTCTTTTGCAATTTTCTTTATTGAGGAAAGTAAACGTTTCGAACATATTGTGTTTGGATGGATGGAATAATTTTGACCTAATTGTTCATACTTAGATGCACCTAGATTATGGTATTTTAAAACATCAACACGTTTTACAAAACTACCTAGAGAACGAATAAATTGAAGACGTTTCCTGATATCAGTTAAATCATCATTCCATCCAGGAACAATAACTAAACGTATCCAGATATCTTTTTTCATGTTGGAAATATTTTTAATATTATTTAAAATTAATTTGTTATCTCTTTGGGTACATTCTTTGTGAATTACAGAATCAAAAGCCTTTATATCAAATAAAACTAAATCAATTTCTTCAATAATATTTTTTAAAGTTGACCATTCTATACATCCTGCAGTATCTAACGCAACATGGATATTGTTTTGATGCAGGAGTTTTGCACATTCTATTATAAAATCTGGCTGTAAGGCTGGTTCTCCACCTGAAAAAGTTACTCCACCCATAGATTCATCATAAAAATCTTTATCTCTAAGTAGCTTGTCTGTCAATGTTTGCGGGTCTATAAAAGTTCCTTTAATTTCATATGCATCTTTAGGACAAATATCAGCCACTTCATTCCAATCAAAACTTTGACTTCTATCAATTAAACATCCTTGATTTGCGAAAGTGATAGCATGTGAGGCGATATTTACACAAGATCCACAATGTATACATCTTTGTTTATAGTGAAAGAAGTTTCTTTTTCCTGAGATTAATTCAGGATTTGCACACCACGCACATTTTAAATTACAGCCGGAACAAAACACAGTTGTACGAATACCTGGTCCGTCTTTTGTAGAATAAAATTGTAAATTTGAAATAAATCCTTTTTTCATATTCTTAATTCCATTTGTTTTCCGTTCTGGCAATAATGGCTTCCTGTGCTTCAGGCATTAAGGAAATAAATTGTGCGCAATATCCGGCTACTCGTACAATCAAATCTCGATAATTCTCAGGATCTTGTTGTGCTTTACGTAAAGTTTCGCTAGATAATACATTGAACTGGTTGTGATAAATACCTTTTTTTATACTTGCCTTTAAGAAAAAGACAAACTTATTCAGGTTTTCTTCACCAGACAAAGCACCTGAAGAAAATCTCATATTCAATAACTGTCCGGCTGCTACTTTGGTATTTGGAAGTTTTGAAACAGAATTAATTACAGCGGTAGGTCCATTTATGTCAGTTCCCTGTGTTGGGGAACATCCTTCGTTAAGAGGTGAACCGGCATAGCGGCCATCTGGAGTTGCCAGGACATCAAAACCATTTGGTACATAGGAGGTAATATTGCTGGTAGACATTGTATAACAGGAAATTTCTGGTCCTTTGCCAGTCCGCAATGTTTTGTATTGAGGAAGCAGTTCTAAATAAGAATCAAATACATCTTTTACAATGAAATCAACATAATCTTCATCATTGCCAAATTTTGGTACACGCATAATAAGTTTTCTAATTTGTAAAGCTTCTGGTGTTTCCCAATTGGCAGCCAAAGCATCCATCAATTGTTTCCATGTGATGCGTTTATCTTCAAAAATAAGTTTTTTAATTGCTGCCAAGCTATTTCCTACAACACTTGGACCAATGTTAGATTGTGAAATTACATCATATTTACAGCCTCCTTCTTTTAATGTTTTACCAAGTTTCATACAGTTGTCGATTAAGCAGGAAGCAAAAGGATCTGCATCATATACCGTTAAAGAAGCGTCACAAATTTCATCGGATAAAACTGCCATATCAGAATAAAATTTTAAAGCTTTTTTCCAGGCATTCCATAACTCTTCATAGTTTTGATAATCCTTGTTTCCTAAATCAAGTAGTTTAATTCCTGTTTTTGGATCACGTCCATGATACAAGACAATTTCTAAGACTTTTCCCCAGTTAACATACGTCATTCCCGTTGCACGATGTCCATATTTTCCGGGAACCCCTGTTTCTACACATCCAATAGGGCAATAGTCAAAAGCATCCTCTTTTGGAATTTTTAAGTCCAGCAGACCTTGTATTGCTACCTCATCGTTAAACATAGAAGGCATTCCGCATCCTGTTCGAATAAGTTTTGCGGCTAAACGAATTAAGGAATCTGGTGTTTTCTTGTTATACCGCATAGAAAAATTTGGTTCTGCCATAGATGTTAAGTGCATTGCCTCAATACATAAATAAGAAAGTTCATTTGTACCATCACTTCCATCTGGTTTGTATCCGCCGACTACAAGATTAGAATACAAAGGATATCCCTGAGAAAACTTTGTATGACCATAAGGGCGAACTTTATTATTAGAACTATTCATTAAAAACATATGCACGATGATTTCTAATGCTTTTTCTTTAGAAATTTTATGGCGGGAGATATCATTTTGATAAAACTCCAGCATATACTGATCAAAGCGTCCATAACAAAAAGAGTGTCCGTTGGATTCAATCATCTGTAAGATATGAACCATATAAACAGCTTCACAGGCTTCCCAGAAAGTGGAAACAGGTTGTTCCATTAATGAAGAAGCCATAGTAGACATTTTTTTTAGTTCATCCTTTCGCTTTAAATCTTTTTCTTTGATAGATTCTTGTTTTAAAATCAACGCATATCTTTTAAAGAAGGTCAATGCACCTTCTAAAGAGATTATAACAGAGGTATAAAAATCAATTTGCTGAGAAGAAAGATTTTTTAGTTTCAGATTTGTTTTAGCTTTATTGATAATATAACGAAAGCCATTCTTTAAAAGAAAAGGATAATTTGGAACAATATGTCCATCTCCTGACATAGAGATACCGCCTAAATGAAGGACTCCCTGTTTTGCAGCCAAACGAATTTCTTCACTTAAATTTTTCTGAACTTCATCTTCGTGGGTATGTCCATGCCAATAATTTGCAATAGAATAAAGATCGTCTTTTACTTTTTGAGAACATTGAAACACATCGCCGGTTCTGGAATCGAAAGCAGTTGCGCCATTCGTTCCATCTAACTCCTCAATGATCCAATCAATCGAGTATTCAGGAAATACAGGTGCTGCAAAGTTAACACTTGCCTGATTGCCAAAAAGTAAGCTGTCTTTTTCGATATAGATAGACATATTCTGTAAAGTATGTGCAAAAGCTTTTGCTTTTCTAAGAATATAAGGAAGTCCCTCTGTTTGTTTAAAGCTTTCTGTATAAAATATGGCACGTTCACTGCATATGCTTGCGACACGATTCGCCATTCTTTTTTGTAAGCGTTCGATACGTTTTAGATCAATATCCTCGTTTTGAGGTGTAAATTCTAGAAAATCTTTCATTATATTCATCCCCTTTTTATTTGTAATAAAAGCGCAAAGTAAAATTGAGAAATACATATATATATAGTTTTTTTCTTTCTCTTTGTTAAGAAAATAATATCATAAATGTATGGTACAAACAATACAATTAATGTGCATTTTATATAATTTATAACAGCATTCAGGAATCCCTTTTAATTGAATTCAATAGATACAGATGATACAATTAGAACGAAAAGTGAGGGTCATATATGGATATAGATTACTTTAAAGAAACATTTCACTTGGATATCGATAGTACAAAACCGCTTTATCAGCAGTTATATGATTACTTCAAAAGAATTATATTAACTGGTATCTTAAAAGAAGGAGATCAGATGCTTCCAGAAATTGTTATATGCGATACTTTACATGTAAGTCGCTCAACAGTTCGAAAAACAATGGATATGCTTATTGAAGATGGACTTTTAATACGTAGAAGAGGAAAAGGATCACATGTAACAAATCCTAAATTAAAAAGAAATATCAATTATTTATACAATTTTTCTGAGAATATGTTAAGTGTGGGGGCGAAACCTTCTTCTATTGTTTTGGAATGTAAAGTTTTAAAAGAAATTCCAGAAAATATAAAAGAATGTATGAAACTTCCTAAAAATAATGAAAGTGTATTTTTTTTGAAGCGTATAAGATGTGCTGATAAAGAAGCAGTGCTTTATGAAAATACATATATCCCTTATCATTTATGTCCGGGAATTGAACAAAAGGATTTTTCTAAATTTTCTCTTTATACAATATTAGAGGAAGACTATTTCTTAACGCCATATCATGCTACAGAGAGTATAGAGGCAGTATTTTTAAGTGCAGAGGATAAGAAGTTATTAAACTGTGATTATGATGTTCCAGGATTTAAAATTTCCAGAACTACCTGCAGTGAAGATGGAAATATATTTGAATATACAACGTCTATTACAAGGGCAGATAAATGTGTATTTATGATGGAACTGTATAAAACAGCTTCTACTTCCTCGGCTGTACAGGTAAAAAGAAGTTTATCTATTTAAAGAAACGGTATAATTTAGTATATTATAATTAACGATATATTTTTTAAAGAGAGGAGAAATATGAAAAAATTATGGGATTTATTTGATAAAGCAAGTGATAAATGTTATAAGGAAATAATGCAGGGGAAATTAGATGATAAGGTATGGAAAGAAACATACGAACTTTTATTAGAGATTATTGAAAAAGAAGCTTCGAAACATCAAAAAGGGTCATGGGAATTTTATATGCTTGATGATGAAACAGATTATGAACATGATGTTGAAGGCTGGCTGGAAGATTATTTAGATAATCTGGAAGAGGAAGAAAAGCATGCAGAAATACTGCAGATTTGTGAAAAAATTCTAGAAATGTTTGACTGGAAAGAAGTGTCTTCTTCTGACTTCAAGATACGTATCGTATTCTCATTAATTGCTCAGAAAAAAGGAGAAGAAGCACTTGCTTTTTCCAAGAAATGGTATGATGAGGATAAAGATGATCAAAATGCTGTACAGGCATATATACGTTCTAAAATAGAAATGAAAGATATGGATGGCGCAAAAGAAATTCTTAATAAATATATAGATGAGAATACGGAATGCTGTGAAGAAAATGAATTGATCTTTCAAGTAGCTTTGCTTGTGTTTAAGTTAGAAAAAAATAAAACTATGCAAAGACTTATAGAAAAAAAGATTCATGACTATGAAGAAAAAATAGACAATGAACTTTTAGAATTGGATGATTTCTTGTTTTAATGAAAATTGGTGAACGGGAAGAAGAAATGGTTTCTTCTTCTTTTTTATATATGATTATGATATACTACATGTGCTTGTAAGGAGTGAGATTATGAAAGATTATTTAGTAAAAGCCCTGGCTTGTGAAGAAAGGGTAAGAATTTATATATGTAATTCAACAGCATTGGTTGAAAATGCTCGTAAACGTTTTGATTTATGGCCAACAAGTGCGGCTGCCTTAGGTAGAACATTAAGTGTGGCATCTTTAATGGGAAGCATGTTGAAAAGTGATAAGGAACAGCTTACGATTCGCATCAATGGAGGAGGCCCAATTGGTACGGTTTTGGTAGATGCCTACAGTGATGGACATGTACGAGGTTTTGTATCAGATCCTCATATTATGTTACAGTATAACGATACTGGAAAACTGGCAGTAGGAACTGCAGTTGGTAAAGAAGGGTATCTGGAAGTAATTAAAGACTTGAATATGAAAGAAAACTGGAGTGGAACTGTTGCGCTGCAAAGTGGTGAAATCGGAGATGATTTTGCATACTACTTTACAGTAAGTGAGCAGACACCATCTGCAGTATCTGTAGGTGTATTGGTGGATACTGATAATTCTATTTTATCTGCGGGGGCATTGATTATTCAAATGATGCCAGATGCAACAGAAGAAGACATTGTAAAAGTAGAGGGAATTGTCGCAAATATGAAACATATCTCTACTTTGTTAAGAGAACATGATAGTCTGGAAGCTATTTTAGAAGGTATGTTCGATGATGTAAAAGTGCTGGCGACACAGGACATTGAATTTCGCTGCCATTGTGATCGAGCAACCATGAAACGTGTTCTAACAACACTTTCTAAAGAAGAACGTCAGAAAATGATTGAAGAAGATCATGGATGTGAAATTACCTGCAATTTCTGTGGAGAAAAATATCAGTTTAGTGAAGAAGAATTAAAAGATTTGGAAAGGTTTATAGAACAATATGCCAAATAAAAGCTGGAAAATCAGAGATATCGTTATTGATAATCAGGTAGTCATTGCCCCTATGGCCGGTATCAGTAATCCTGCTTTTCGTGTTATCTGCAAGCAGTTTGGAGCTGGACTTATTTATACAGAAATGGTAAGTGATAAGGCATTATATTATGACAATGAAAAAACAATTGGCATGACAAATGTGGAAAAAGAAGAACATCCGTTAACTATGCAGATTTTTGGACATGACATCGAAACAATGGTATATGCAGCAAAACTTCTTGATGAAAAAACGGACTGTGATATTATTGATATCAATATGGGATGCCCAGTTAATAAAATAATCAAATCAAATGCAGGAAGTGCGTTGATGAAAGATGTAGATCATGCGGTGAATCTTGCGAAGGCAGTTGTAGAAGCAGTAAAAAAACCGGTAACAGTAAAAATGCGCATTGGCTGGGATATGGATCAGATATGCTGTGTAGAACTTGCGAAACGATTGGAAGAAGTTGGTGTATGTGCGATTGCAGTACATGGAAGAACAAGAAAGCAAATGTATGAAGGAAAGGCAGACTGGTCTTACATCAAGCAGGTAAAAGAAGCAGTATCAATTCCTGTTATTGGTAATGGTGATATTCGAAGCAAAGAAGATGCTTTGCGTATGCTGGAAGAAACAGGATGCGATGCGGTGATGATTGGACGTGGTGTTTTGGGTGATCCATGGCTAATCAAAGAAGTCGCAGCATATCTGGAAACAGGAGAAGAACTTCCATCACCAAGCATTGAGGAAAAATTTTCAATGGCGAAACTGCATGCGCAAAGATTATGCGATTTAAAAGGCGAACATGTGGGAATGCGTGAAATGAGAGGGCATGCTGCATGGTATGTAAAAAGACTTCCTGGAAGTCATAAGTTAAAAGATGCTTTGACCAAAATGGAAACTTATGAAGAAATGCTGCAGATTTTAGCTGCGTATGAAGAATATCATAAGAATTCTTAAACTAATTTATATTATAAATAATTGATATTAAAACATCGTTTTGTTTGTGATACGATGTTTTTTTTTATTAAAAAATATATATTTATTGTAATAAGTTATGTTTTAAAACAAAGTTTGATATAATTTAATCTATATCAGATAAGTTATATTCAAAATTACTTTAGTTTCTTTTTTTTTATTGTTAAAAAGTACCGTATTTATTTGACCATACTTTTCATTTTTCTTTAACTACTCTATGATATTCTTTTGATGTGGAGGTAAAGATATATGAAATATGCAGTAGGGATTGATATAGGAGGTACAAATACTAGAGTTGCCTTAATTAATGAAAGTTATGAAATTATAGAAAGAATACAATTCTTGACAGATGTGGATGATCCAGATAAGACAATGGACAAAATAGTAGAAACGATTAGTTCATTTAAACTAGACATCGTAGGAGTAGGAATGTCTTGTCCAGGACCATTAGATCTTATCAAAGGAAAAATTCTTACTACACCAAATTTACATGGGAAATGGCATGATTGTGAAATAAGTAAAAAGTTAGAAGAAAAAATACATATTCCTGTATATTTGGAAAATGATGCAAATTTAGCAGCACTTGCAGAAAGTATCATTGGGGAAGGAAAAGCGTATGACTATGTTCAGTATTTAACAGTATCAACAGGATTAGGTGCAGGTCTTGTTATTAATAAAAAAATTTTTATTGGTGCTCATGGCTTTGCAAATGAAGTTGCTAATTGTTGTATGAAACATAAAGGTCCAAGTCATGGGATGATTTATCCAGGTGGAATTGAAGCTATATCCAGTGGAACAGGAATCATTGAGCAGGCTAAAAAACGAGGATTGAAAGTAGAACATGCAGGACAGGTAAATGATTTAGCAAAAGAAGGGAACAAAGCAGCAAAAGAAATTATGCAAGATGCAAAAATTTATCTTGCAAATTTTATAGCTAATATTCAAGCCTATACAGATCCAGAGATTATTATTTTGGGAGGATCGGTTGCTTTGAAGATTGAAGGTTTTGTAGAAGAAATAGAAGCTATGGTAAAGGAAAGAGTCTATGACGTTGTAAAACCATATGTAAAGGTGCGTAAATCCACATTAAATGAAGACAGCGGATTATTAGGGGCAGCTTGTCTGGTATTTCAATCAGTCTCACATTAAAGTAGGTGGTATATAGTGAAGGTGGAAAAATCTAATTTTTATATTAGAGAAATAATAAGGTGTTTATTAGATGGGAAGATTCATTCTACAAGAGAAATAGCAGAAGTAATCAATTTATCAGAAAAAGCTACAAGAAATAAGTTAGAGCAAGTTGAATATTATCTAAAGGAACTTGAATTGGGTTCCATTGAAAAAAAGCCTCGTGTTGGGGTATGGTTAGAGACAGGAGAGGAACAGAAGAAACAACTTCAAGAGTGGATTGTTTCGAATCAAACAATTGTTGTAAAAGAAGTTAAGGATCGTCAAGATGAAATACTTCGAATACTATTTAAATTGTTACCTAGAGAAAGTGTAACTACACAAAAGCTGGCACAAGAGTTATATTTGTCAAATCCAACCGTATTAAAAGTCATAAAAGAATGTCAAGCTTTTTTGGAGAAGTATAATATTCGAATTGTAAATGAAAGAAGTCATGGGTTCTATTTGTCGTATCACGAGAATGATTATCGAAGAGCTTTGAAAGATTTTATATGTTCTAAAAAATCAATAGAAGAAATACGAAACAACATTCAGCTTTTTTTTCATAACATTGATGTTAATTTAATTGATAAATGTATAGTGGAAACAGAAAATGAATGGAATTATAAATTTACAGATGATTCTTTCTATGAGATTTTAATATATTGTTGTTTAGCTTGTCAGAGAAAAGATTTTAGTATTCCTATTCATATTCAGCAAGAAGATATGGAAATTCTGGAGAGATATAACGAATATCCATTTACGGTTGCAATTTTTCAAAAGCTTCATGAACGCATGCATATTATGTTTTCTAATGAAGATATATTATTTCTGGCTACACAAATTATGTGTTCAAAATTCATGGGGATTGACCAGCCAAAAGAAACATGGAAAATGATTCAGATGTATGATTTAAAGCTTTTAAACTTTGTAGATGAAATGCTTAAAACGATTGGGAAAGTATTAGAGAAAGAGTTGTGTGATGATATTAAATTGAAAGAAAGTCTTGTATTTCATTTGCGTTCAACGATTTTTCGATTACGATATGGATCACCACAAAATAATTCTTTGGTAAGTTTTATAAAATCGGAATATAAAAAGGTTTTTCGCGCTACATGGTCTGTGTCAATTTTATTTGAGAAATATTATGATGTTCAAATTACAGAGGATGAAATAGGATTTATTACATTATATATTCAGTCCGCGTTAGAAAGACATACGCAACGCTATCGTGCAATCTTGATTGAAGACTTCACTCGAGGTCATGCACAACTAATTTGTGAACGTATTTCTCGTACAATACCAGAAATAAAAGAAATACAAATCATATCGAGACATGATTTTAAACTTCACGAACATAGAGATGATGCCGATATGATTATTACAAGTAGAGAATTATTAGAAAAAGACAATAGGGTCATTGTAATATCAAATTTATTAAGTGATGATGGAATGATTAAATTGCGAACATTTATGGATGAGTTGAATTTATCGTTTTATGTTCATAAAACAACATTTAGCCCTATTTGCTATCCATTGTTTGATCCGGAACTTATCTTTTTGAATTTAGATTATACTGAAAAAAAAGATATTTTATTTTATGTTTCGAAGGCTTTAGAAAGTCATGGATATGTCATGCCTTTATTTGCACAGTCCGTATATGAAAGGGAACAGGCGACATCTACAGCGATTGGGAATTATGTTGCTTTACCACACGGAATGCAGGCATATGTCAACCAATCGCGTGTAGCTATTATTACATTAAAAAAGCCAATTAGTTGGGATAAAGAGGAAATGGTAGATGTGATTTTTCTTTTAGCTTTTAAGCTGTCAACACATGATGAAATTAAACGCGTTCAGTCTTTTTATCAAGAATTTATTTCTTTAATAGAAACAAATGAAAAAATAAGTGTTATTCGAAATGCAAGAAATGCATTGGAACTATATAAATATTTAATACAATAAAAGGAGAGAAAAATATGCAGGTATTAGATGTACTAGATGAAAGAATCATTGATTTGCATGCACATGCAGAAAATAAAGAGGAAGTATTAACGTTATTAGCTAATCGTTTAAAGGAAGCAGGCTATATAGATGATGTGGAAGGGTTTAAAAAAGATATTTATTTAAGAGAAAGCGAAGGAACAACAGGAATTGGTAATTATATTGCAATTCCTCATGGAAAAAGTGATTCAGTTACGCAAGTTGGTATTGCTATTGCAAAACTAGATCATGAAATTGAATGGGAAACTTTAGATGGAAAAGGAGTAAAACTAGTGTTTCTATTTGCTGTAAGCAATAATCATGAATATGCTAGAAATCATATGTTATTATTAGCCGATATTGCAAGAAAACTTGGAAATGATGAGGCAGTTGAAAAAATGCTCTCAGCAGAAACGATAGAAGATTTAAAAAGTGTATTTGCGTAAAAAAGTACCATATTTATTTGCCCTTGTATTTTTCAATGAGAAAAAAAGTACCATATTAAAAAGACCATAGTAGAAATTTACAGAACCTAATCTTTGATAATATTTAAGCAGATAAAAAAAGAAGGGAGAAAGCATTATGAAAATTGTTGCTGTTGCTGCATGTACATCAGGAATTGCTCATACGTACATTGCAAAAGAAAAATTAATTCGTGCTGCTGAAGCACTAGGACATGAAATTCATGTTGAAACACAGGGGACAATCGGTACAGAAGATGAATTGAAACCTGAACAGATTCAAGAGGCGGATGTTGTTATTTTGGCAGTTGATATTGCAATTACTGGAACAGAACGTTTTGAAGGCAAAAAACAAGTAAAAGTTCCTACTAGCATCGTTGTAAAAGCTCCAAAACAATTATTACAGAAAATTGAATCAGAATTAACAAAATAATATAAGGAGAAAAGAATATGAAAGGGTTAGGACAAGAATTAAAAAGACATATGCTTACGGCTATTTCTTATATGTTGCCGTTAGTAGTTGCATCAGGTTTATTAATTGCAATAGGGAATTTAATGGGAGGACAAGTAGTAACAGACTTGACTAAAATGACAGTTCCTAGTGCTCTTACTTCACTAGGAGTATTAGGTATGGGGTTATTACCATCCTTTATTTCTGGATACATCGCTTACTCAATTGCAGATCGTCCAGGTATTGCTCCCGGATTTTTAATGGGACAGATTGCATCTTTTCTAGGTGCTGGATTCTTAGGCGGTTTAATTGGTGGGTTTGTTGCAGGTTATATCGCACTGGCAATCCATAAATATGTAAAAGTTCCTAAATGGGCTGAAGCTTTAATGCCTATGATGATCATTCCAACACTTACTGCAATTGTTGGAGGGTTGTTGATGTATTTTGTATTAGGTACTCCTATTACATTAATGACAAATGGATTAACAAACTTTATTACAGGATTGGATCAGTCTTCTAAAGCAATGTATGGATTTATTATAGGAGCAATTGGATGTATTGATTATGGTGGAGCAATTTCTAAAGTTCCAAATCTAATTTGTGATGGTTTGCTACTTGAAGGAATTACTGAACCAGAAGGAATTAAAGTCCTAGCGGCTATGGTACCTCCAATTGGAATCACGTTTGCATACCTATTCTCTAAGTTAATGAAGAAACGTATTTTTACGAATCAGGAAGTAGAAAATGTTAAAGTTGCATTTCCAATGGGATTATGTATGATTTCTGAAGGTGTAATTCCTATCGCAATGAATGATTTGATTCGTACAGTAGTTTCAACATCTATTGGATGTGGAGTATGCGGTGCTATTAGCTTCTATTTTGGAAATGGGAGTCCTGTACCAAGTGGTGGTGTATTTGTTATTCCAGCAATGTCTGAACCACTTGTTGCAGTATTGGCGCTATTGATTGGTTCTTGTGTAACTGCAATTATCTTAGTCCTTTTGAAAAAACCATTAACTGAGGAACAGGCAGCAGGTATTCAGGAAGAAGTTGAAGAAGAAGTTGATTTATCTAATATTACAATAGGATAATTATAGGAATTTAGAAGGTAATAGTTTATGTATGTATCAATGAAAGGAATGCTGGAAAGAGCAAATAAAGGCAATTATGCTGTAATGGCAATAAATTGCTTTAATATAGAAACTACTCGTGCTGTAATTGAGGCGGCGCAATCTCTTCGTGCACCAATTATTATTAATATTGTACAAGAACATATGGAAAATCATTGTGATAGTGAGTTGATTGCACCAATTGTAAGATTATTAGCCCAACGTGCTAGTGTTGAAGTAGCTTTAAATTTTGATCATGGTGTAAATATTGGGTTAGTAAAAAAGGCGTTACATGATGGATATACATCTGTTATGATAGATGCAAGTCGATATGATTTAGATAACAACATCGCGATAACGAAAGAAATCGTTGATTTTGCAAAAGTTTATGGAGCTAGTGTTGAAGGTGAAATTGGCTGTATGGGTGGTACAGAAGGAAATTTCACTGATGACCAAATGAAGACCGATCCTGAACAAGCACTTCGTTTTGTAAAAGAAACAGGTGTAGACTGTTTGGCAGTTTCTTATGGTTCTTCTCATGGAAATTATCCGAAAGGATATGTGCCATCTTTTGATTTTGAACGATTAAAAGAAATAAAGAGATTGACAAATATGCCTTTAGTTCTTCATGGCGGTTCAGGATCAGGTGATGAAAATATTAGAAAATCTGTAGAGAATGGAATAAATAAAATAAATGTAGGATGCGATTTTATGAATGCAAATACAAAAGCGATAAAAACACATTTAGAGAAAAATCCAGATATTAATTATTGGGTAATGATGCATCAAGTTGAAAAAGAAAGTCAAGAAATTATTAAACATTACATTCAGTTATCTGGATCTGCAGGTAAATCAATATAAAAATAGGAGGATGAAAATTATGTTGATGAATATGAAAGATTTGTTAAAGGTAGCACAAGAAAATCAATTTGCTGTTCCTGCTTTCAATATTGGGAGCGATCAGTTATTAAAAGCAGTAATGAAAAAAGTTAATGAGTTGAAGTCACCAGTGATTTTAGAAATGAGCCCAGATGAATTTGATTTTGTTGGAAATGCACAGATTCAGGCAATGATTTATGAGGCAAGTAAAACAGATGTTCCTGTAGTAATTCATTTGGATCATGGGGATAAATATGAAACTGTAGTACGAGCAATTCAAGCTGGAATGACTTCTGTTATGATAGATGCTTCTAAGTTGCCATATGAAGAAAATGTAGCAATTACAAAAAAAGTAGTAGAAACAGCACACATGGCAAATGTAAGTGTGGAATCTGAACTAGGTACAATAGGTACTACCGGAAATTCTATTGAAGGAGGAACAGAAGGAGTTATATACACTGTCCCAAGTGAAGCAAAACAATTTATTGAAGATACAGGAATTGATACCTTTGCAGTTGCAATCGGAACAGCTCATGGTATTTATCCGAAAGATATGAAACCTGAATTGCGTATTGATATATTAAATGAAATCACAAATGAAGTTTCTATACCTCTTGTTTTACATGGTGGTTCATCTAATAAAGATGAAGAAATTGCAGCAGCAGTTAAAAATGGAATTTGCAAAATAAATATTTCTAGCGATATTAAAATTGCATTCTATAACAAATGCAGAGAAGTTCTAAATGCAAATCCTGGATATAGAGAACCATTGGAAATCTATCCAGAATGTATGGAAGAATGTGCGAAGGTAGTAGAAGAAAAATGTCGTTTGTTTAATTCATGTGATAAAGCAAAATTGTATTATTAAAAGAAGAGAATTGCTCTTCTTTTTTTAATCTATAAGGTATACAATGAAAGTAGTTACTAGGAGGTAATCTTATGATTGATAGCGTATTTGAAAAAGGCCTTTCTGTAATTAAAAAAATTCAGGAAACACAGAAGGAGGCATTAGATCGGTCCGCAGAAATGATTGCGGAATGTTTTGTATCAAATCATCATTTTTATGTAAGTGGAAGTGGACATTCTCATACAGTGGCAGAGGAATTTTATGGAAGAGCCGGAGGTTTGGCTTTTGTCATTCCAATTCTTACAACAGAGCTTACATTAACAGAACATCCTACCAAAAGTTCTTATATAGAACGTTTACCTGGCTATGCCAGCATTTTATGTGATTTATACAAGATTGGGAAAGATGATGTTGTTTTGATTGCGTCTAATTCTGGAAGAAATGCATATCCTGTAGAACTGGCACTTTGCGCAAAAGAAAAAGGCGCAAAAGTGATTGGTATTACAAGTCTTAAACATTCTCGTTCAACGCCATCCAGACATTCTAGTGGAAAACATTTAGAAGAAGTGGCAGACATTGTAATTGATAATTGCGGAGAGATTGGAGATGCCTGTTTAAAACTGGAAAATCTTGAAATGAAAATGTGTCCTACTTCTTCCATGGCCAATTCTTTTATTGTTCAGGCAATCAGTGTACAATGTGCAAAATATATCATAGATAAAGGAAAGAATCCACCTGTATTTGTAAGCTTGAACAATGAGGGAAGCGAACATGTGAATGATGAATATTTTGAAACTTACACAAGACAATATGTAAATAAAAGTAACGAATAATTTTTTGATTTAAGATTGGCAACTTAATTCCTATATATGATAAACTTATATCGTTTATTATGTAATATAGAAAGGTGGTGTACATTGAGGAAGATACTCGATGAATATATGGCAAAAGGAAAAATATTAATTGTAGATGATGATGCAGATATTCGTGATGTTTTACGATTGCTGCTTGAAAAAGATGGATATGAAATAGTGGAAGCATCAAATGGAGAAGATGCTATTTCACTTATTGACAGTAGTTTTCAATGTATGATTTTGGATGTTATGATGCCGAAAAAAGATGGTATTGCCACATGTATAGATATACGTAAGCAATATCATATTCCTATCTTGTTTTTAACCGCAAAGGCAACAGAATATGATAAATATATAGGCTTATCTATGGGTGGAGATGATTATCTGGCAAAACCTTTTTCCAGTATGGAGCTGCTTGCCAGAGTAGGAGCATTGGTTCGAAGGTATACCGAATATCATGAACCTGTTATGCAGTCAAATCAAAAAATAATTCTTAAAGATGTTGTTGTAGATAAAGCAACTTCCAGAGTTTCTAAAGATGGTGAAGAAATCATATTAACAAACATAGAATACTCTATTTTGTTATTGCTTCTTGAACACCCAAATAAGATATTTTCTATTCAAAACATATATGAAAGTGTCTGGAATGAAGAATACGATTATCTAATGAACAGCACAGTAATGGTACATATAAAAAATCTTCGTAAAAAACTAGGGGATGATGTAAAACACCCTAAATATATAAAGAATATTTGGGGAAGGGGATATTGTCTTGCAAATTAAGTATAGAAAAATATTTCGATTGCGAAATAAATTGTCCATTACGATAATCGTCGCAATGCTGTTATCCCTTGCTTTTTTCTATTTTGCTTCAATGGGAGTGCTGGAAGCTTTACAAAGGTATTATGAATCCGATACTTATACACAAAGACTGAAAGAAACTGAAATGAAATCATTACAGGAGTATGTTAATGAACATACGTTAAAATCTAACCAGCTTTTAGCTCTGGACGAGTGGGCAGTAAAACATCCAAATATTATCCTGCAGCTATATGAAAAAGATAAGCTTATTTATGATTCCATGTATGGTGTTGTAGAAAAAGAGGGGTATTTAATAGAGGAAATAGAAGGCGTTTCAAAAGAAAACTATGTACAGGTGGAATTTCAAGATAAGCTTCTTGATGGAGTTATGATATGTTTTCCAGAATACAAGCTATATGGATATTTATCTAATATCTTATTGTTTCTTTCCTTCTTTCTATTTTTTATAATTGTTATGTTTAGTATCAATCGAAAGATAAAATATTTAGAAAAAATAAAAACGGAATTGGATACAATTAGCAGCGGGGCTTTTGAACAGGCTATTAGTATAAAAGGAAATGATGAGATTACATATGTAGCGGAATCCATCAATCATCTGAAAGCATCGCTTGTAGATAAAATGGAAAAAGAAAAAGAAGTATATAAAACAAACACCGATTTAATAACTTCACTTTCTCATGATATCCGTACACCTTTAACATCATTAAGTGGCTATTTGGAACTTGCTTTAAAAGACAATACATTAGATGAGACAACAAGAAAATACATAAAAACTTCTTTTGATAAATCTATACGCATCCGTGAGATTACCAATCAGCTTTTTGAACATTCTTTGCTTGTATCAAAAAAAGATGAAATCCAAAAAGAAGCTGTGGAAGGAAATGAATTGATTGCACAGCTTGTAGAAGATAAGTTGATTGATTTTGAAGAAAATGGTGTAAAGGTTGTAAGAAACATACAGGATGTTACCTCTATGCTTTTGGTAAATACAGGATTGATTCAAAGATTGTTTGATAATATTTTTTCTAATATTGAAAAATATGCAGATTTACAAAAAGAAATCTTTGTAGAATATTATTTGAAAGATAATTTTTTGATTGTGAAAATTTCAAATTATAAGAAAAAAAGAAATTTAAAGGCAGCTTCATCTAAAATAGGTATGAATAACTGTCGTTCTATTGTAAAAATTCATGATGGGTATTTGCATGTTGAGGATGAAAAAGAAATGTTTACACTGGAATTAGGATTAAAGTGTATACAGGAATTAGAATGATACTACTTGAAAAGATTTTCTATAGGATTTTATAGAAAGTCTTTTTTCTTTTATCTTTCTTTATACATTTTTTAGAGATATAGTATACGATAGTAACAGGAAGTTATAAACGTGGATATAACATAATTTTCTGCAATGAACTGCTTTATGTTAAGATAACATTGAAATATAGTAGATTTTTGATTATGCAAGGAGAGCGTATATGGGAAAGATTATTGGGGAAATAATAGAAATTATAACAGTATCCATTACCATTTATATTCTGTTTATTGTTGGTATCTCTGTTATCAAAACCATTTTGTATATTCATAGACATAAAGTAGAGTGGAAAGATAAATTCAGAGAGTTGTTTTTAGATTTCTTTTATGAAATTTTAAATCCGATTAACTGGTTTTTATAAGGAGGAGAAAATATGAGGCTTAAATACAGTGTTTCGATGATATCCACAATGGTTCTGTTTCTATTTGCTTTATTAGGATTATGTAATATCATACCTGATCATATTGCGCTGCCTGTTGTTGTATTTGCAGGTATAACAAAAGTATTTGCTATCGCAATAGAATATAAACGAAAAGGAAATCAAACAGAATATTATTTGTTTATGGGAATTGCAGTTCTTGGATATTTGTTCTTTATATATATGTTGTTTGTAAAGTAAATAAAAATGCAGGCTTTATGGAGTTTTTCCACTTTCATGCCTGCTTTTTTTATTTGATTTCCTGATCTAATGTATTAAATAAATCTGTATCAAAAAATTCTACTAGTGTCATATCTAATCCATCGCATATTTTCTTTATGGTTGCGACAGTTGGATTTTTGCTTCTTCCGGAAGTGATATTGCTGAGAGTTGACTGTGTTATTCCGCAAATGATACTTAGTTTATTTAAAGAAATGTTTCTTTCATCACAAAGTTCATGAATTCTTTGGCAGCATACTTCGCCCATGGTCATGATACATCCACTCCTACTTCTAATTTGCTTTCATTCTACAAATTTTGACTTCTAAAGGTTAATCATATATAGTTAGAGTGGTTATATAAGGTATATTTATGTGCATTTCATAAAGGAAATTTATAGAAATATAGTCAAGATATGGTATAAAAAACACCTCTATTGTTCATACTTAACGGTAGTAAAGGAGTGTTTGTAAAGTGAAAGCAACAGGCATCGTTAGACGACTAGATGATTTGGGACGTTTGGTTATTCCAAAAGAAATAAGAAAAAAATATCGATTAAAGGAAGGAGATTCTATCGAATTTTATACGGATAGTGATCGTATCATTATACAAAAGCATGATCATTTATCAGCACATGCAGAAGAAATTGAAATTATGTGTGAAACGCTGCATGCTATGTATCAGAATACGGTTTTCTTTATTCAGGATAGTTTGCTGGAACAAAAAGGAATTCAGTTAAAAGAGATGTTTATGCAGAAATGTCATGTACATCGTATGATTTCATTTGAAAATGAACATGTGTATAAAGACTCACAAGAGAAATATGGAGGATTGATTTATCCAATTACTTCCTGTGGAGACTGGTATGGAGCATTTGTGATTTTATTGGATAAGAAAACATTAACAACAGAAGAATTATATGCAGTTGAGGCATTTACACAACTTTTATCTCGCCAACAGTTACAATAAATGGTAAACTATGTGGTAGAGGTGAAGTTATGCGTCTGGATAAGTATTTGAAAACAGCTCGTATTTTAAAAAGAAGAACAGTATCAAAAGAACTTGCGGATAATCAGCGTGTCTTTGTAAATGGAAAGGTTGCGAAGCCTTCTACAGAAGTAAAAGTTGGAGATATAATTAAGGTCGCATTTGGTTATCGTGAACTTACTGTTCGTGTATTAATGCTGCAGAAACAGGTAAATAAAAATGATGCAGCATTGATGTTTGAAGTAATAGAAGAAAATTTTATTAAAAAAGAAATTGACATATAAAAAGCTTGTCGTGATGATAAGTTTTTTATTTCATTAGGCATACTATAATAGTAGAAAGAAATTAGACTTTACAACATACAATAAATTTATTGTTAAAATGAGAAATAAGATTTATTAGTTCGCAAAAAGAAACAATGGATACAAGGTATTAAATTAAGAGTGATATTTTCAAGCATATAAGAATAAAGTACAAGGAATAAAAAAATATTGACACCGGTTACATCTTTGTGATATAAATTATAATGTAAATAGGTTAGTTACTCTTCGAGGCTTGTCCTATAACACATTTTTTGTTGTGTTGTAGATGAGTTTGAAGAGTTTTTTTGTTTAGGAGGGCATTTATGAAAGTGGTAAAAAATATTCATAATAATATATCGCTGTGTATAGATTCTAAGGGAAATGAAGTTGTGGCTTTTGGGAAAGGAATTGGTTTTATGAAACCTCCATACGAAGTTCCGATCCAAAAAGTTGAAAGAACCTTTTATAATATTAATCCTATTTACATTGATATGCTCTCACAAATTCCAGAAGAAGCAATCAATGTTAGTTCTCAAATTATTGATTATGCCAATAAAAATTTGAAAGGGAGTTTTAATGAAAATTTGATTTTCACACTTGCTGACCACATTACATTTAGTATTAAAAGGTTACAAGAAAATATTCATTTGGATTTACCTTTGATTCATGAAGTTAAACATATGTATCCAAAGGAAATTCAAATTGGAGAATACGCTTTAAAGTTAATTAAAGAAAAATTAAACGTCGAATTACCTAAACAAGAAGCAGCTGTAATTACATTGCATGTTGTTGATTATGGATTAAAAAGTTGCATAAGTACAGGTGAATCGAACCAAGAAAAAATAGAAAGATGTACTCAAATTATTGAAGAATATAATGGCCTAAAAATTGATCGAGAAGGTTTTAATTATTCAAGATTTGTTTCTCATATGTATTATTTGTTAGATAGAATTGCGAATAATACGGAAGTAAAAACAAAGAATAAAAAGATTTTTGATCAATTGGTTAAAGAATATCCAAAGACATATGATTGTGCAAAAAAGGCATGTAGAGCACTCGAAATTAATCCAAATGATGAAGAGCTACTGTATTTGATTCTTCATATAAATAGATTAAGTAGTAGAGAAGAAAAGCAATAGTTAACTTTAATTTTTACGATAACAATAGGCGCGCAATGTTATCTGAAAATATATAATCAAATAGGAGGAAGAGAAAATGGTTAAGAAAGATTATACAGAATTATCAAAAGAAATTCTTGATTTAGCCGGTGGAAAAGAAAACATCACTCGAGCTTATCACTGTATTACTCGTTTAAGATTAAATGTGAAAGACAAAGGTTTAGTTAAAGCAGAAGATATTGGAAAATTAACTGGTGTAACTGGATTCCAATGGAATGCAAATCAACTACAAGTTATTATTGGACAGCATGTTGATGAAGTATATAAAGATTTTTGCAAAGTAGCTAATCTTACTGAAGAAACTAAAATTGAAGAAAATTTAGATGATTCAAAGAAAAAATTTGGAATTAATACGATTTTCCAAACTCTAGCAGCTGTATTGTTGCCAGTCATTCCTGCATTGGCTGGCGCTGGTATGATCAAAGGTATCTCAACAATTCTTACTTCTTATTGTGGGGTAGATCCAGCTTCTACATTTAACGTTGTTTTAACTATGGCGGGGGATTGTGCATTCTACTTTTTGCCATTTTTGGTAGCATGGTCATCAGCAAAACATTTTGAAACAAATACAGGTATGGCACTATCTCTTGCCGGAGTATTGCTTTACCCAACAATGACTGCAGGAAATGCAGCTGGTGAAGCAGCAATGAGCTTATTTGGATTGCCTATTCCATTCCCTAGATATTTTGGTAGTACAATTCCAATCATTATGACTGTTTGGATTTTAAGCTATGTGTACAAATACATTAACAAATGGATTCCAAAGAGTTTAAGAATCGTATTTGTTCCAATGTTAGTTTTATTGATAATGACTCCATTGACATTAATTTGTATTGGACCTCTTGCTATGTATATTTCTACATTATTAGTTGGGTTATTTAACTTCTTATATGGCTTATCTCCAGTTATTGCTGGTGCAATTATTGGTGGATCTCGTTTATTTGTTGTTATGACAGGTATGCATTTATCATTAAGTACAATTGCTTTAGGAAATATTGCGGAAATGGGATATGACTGGTTGCTTCCAATGAACACAATGGGAACATTAGCTTTATTTGGTGCTTGTTTAGCAGTTTGGATTAAAGCTAAAAAATCAGAAAACAAGCAAATTGGAGCTTCAACTGCTATTTCAGCATTTATTGGTATTACAGAACCAGGTATCTATGGTATTTTCTTGAAATTTAAAACAGCTATGCTTGCAACAGTGGTTGGCGGTGCTGTTGGTGGTGCTATTGTTGGTCTTTTTGGTGGACGTGCATTAGCTTACGTTAATTCATGTATCTTATCAACACCAGTATTCATGACTGATAATTTCTGGTGTGTTGCTGTAGGAATGCTTGTTTCTGCTGCTGTTGCATTTGCTATGGTAATGACTTTAGGATTAAAAGAAGATAAAGAATAAGGTAAAGTAACTGTTTTGAAAAAGGAGAAATCTTATGGGATTGATGGACTTGTTTAAGAAAAAAGAAACATTACCTAACGTATCAGATGAGAATCTTGTTGCGGTATGTAGTGGTGAAATGATTGAAGCCAAAAATATTAAGGATGAAATGTTTTCAAAAGAGATGCTCGGAAAGACCATAGGTTTTATTCCGACTTCAAATGAAATTGTTGCGCCTTGTAATGGAACATTGGAAGTTATGTTTCCAACAGGTCATGCATTTGCAATTCGTATGAAAGATGGAACAGGTGTGTTAGTACATGTTGGAATCAATACGGTTGATTTAGATGGTAAAGGGTTTAAAACTTTTGTTAGTCAGGGCTCACAAGTTAAAGCTGGACAAAAGATTCTTAACGTTGATTTTGATGCAGTAAAATCTGCAGGTTATGATATAACGACAATGGTCGTTATATCCGAGCCAGTAAATGATAAAGAATATTTATTTTGCCCATTTGGGAAAAAAGAAAAATCAGAAATTATTTTATAGAGGAGGAGAAAATCAATGTATAAAAATGAGAGTAAATTACAATTTCCAGAAGGTTTTTTGTGGGGTGGAGCGACAGCGGCAAATCAATGTGAAGGGGCTTGGAACGAAGATGGTAAAGGAATGACAATCCAAGATTGTTTAGAATTCCGTGCTGGTAATATCAAAGATATGCACAAACAATTTGCTTTTACTTCAGAAGATCTTCGTATTGCTCAAACTGAAACAGATATTAATTATCCAAAACGTAGAGGAATTGACCATTATCATCACTATAAAGAAGATATTGATTTATTTGCTGAAATGGGATTCAAAATTTATCGTATGTCAATCTGTTGGTCTAGGATTTTTCCAAATCCAGAAGATGATGAACCTAACCAAAAAGGAATAGAATTCTATACCAATGTATTTAAAGAATGTAAAAAATACAATATTGAACCATTAGTTACACTTTCTCACTATGATGTACCAGTTCATTTAATTAATAAATATCGTGGTTGGTATGGAAGAGAATGTGTGGATTTATTTGCAAAATATGCAAAAACTTGTTTTGAATATTTTGGTCAATATGTAAAGTACTGGTTGACATTCAATGAAGTCGATGCAATGTTACGCCATCCTGTAACGAGTGGAGGGTTGATTGAAGATCAATTTGATGATATACCATTTGAACAAGCAATGTATCAAGCTATGCATCATCAAATGGTTGCAAGTGCATTAGCAGTTAAAATTGGACATGAAATTTGTCCAGAAGCAAAAATTGGATGTATGATGACAAAGCTTTGCTTCTATCCATTTACATGTAAGCCAGAAGATAATTTAGCAACTCAACAAAGAATGAGAAGTGTTTATCGTTATGTTGATATCCAGGTATTTGGTGAATATCCTCTATACCTACAAAAAGAAATAAATAATAAAGGATTTACTGTGCATTTTGAAGAAAATGATGAAATGATTTTAAAACAAGGAACTGTTGATTTTGTTAGTTTCTCTTATTACATGACTTCTTGTTGGGCAGCAAGTACTGAAGGATTGGAATTGTCTCCAGGAAATACATTCAATGGAGTTAAGAATCCATATTTGCCAAGTAGTGCATGGGGTTGGCAAACGGATGCTTCAGGATTACGTTACTCTTTAGTTGAACTATATGACCGTTATAGGAAACCATTATTCATTGTAGAAAATGGTTTAGGAGAACGTGATGTCCTTTCAGAAGATGGACATGTTCATGATGATTATAGATGTGATTACCTAAAAGAACATGTTTGTGCAATGAGTGATGCAATTAACTTAGATGGTGTTGATCTAATGGGGTATACCTGGTGGGGATGTATTGATATCATCTCTGAATCAACTCGAGAAATGAGCAAACGTTATGGTTTCATTTATGTTGATGTAGACGATTATGGAAATGGAACATATAACCGAATCAAAAAAGACAGCTTTGATTACTATAAACAAGTCATTGAATCAAATGGAACAAACCTTTAATCATGAAAATATTTGTTAGTGATTTAGATGGAACTTTGATTGATAATGCACTAAAGAATAATGATGCTGTATTAGATTGTGTTCATAGGATAAAAAGTTCAGGAAATGAATTCGTTATTGCCACTGGAAGAACTCTTTATGGAACAGAGGTTTTGGATTTTTTCGAACAACCTTTCTATGTGATTGTTATGAATGGTGCAATCATTCTAGACAAAAACAAGAAAGTAATTTTTAAGCAGCCAATTGGTAGTGAAATCTTAAACAGTATTATCAATGAATTTTCAAATGAAAATGTTGAATATATTACTCAAGATAAAACTTACGTTTCTTTTACTAGAGAAGAATATATCAAAAGATATTCTAAGTGGGATTTTTGGTATAAAAAAATGATAGTAAATCGTAGCCAAGAAGATTTTGAGTATATGTTATCGCACTTTGTGTTTAATGCGGATATTAATCAAATTAAAGATGAAATTGTGAAGGTGAATATTCTTGAATTAGATAAAGAAAAATATAATGAAAAAGATAAGTATATTGCACAGTTTGAGCAACTACATAATAATTCTTTTTCACCAAGTATGCTTGAAATCACTGTAAAAGGTGTGACTAAAAAAGATGCGATTTTAAAACTCATGAGTATAAATAATTGGAAGGCAGATGATATTTACACATTTGGAGATGGAGATAATGATAGCGATATGTTAGCTTATTTCCAGCATTCATTTGCACCATCTAATGCATCAAAAAAAGCAAAAAAAAGTGCTAAATATATAATTGGAGAATGTTCTACTGATTCAGTAGTTAAACAAATTAAACTATTATTGAATAAATAAAATTTCCAAGTATCAATCAAAGAGTGAAATATGGATGTGAACGAAATTAAATTCACATCCTTTTGTTGTATAAAGAAAACCCCATTGGTTGTTTCCAAACTTAGGCTTCACTTCATATAAATGTAGTAATAGAGTTTTTAGTTTAAAAAAGTTGTTTTTATATAGCTGCATATTTTATGTACATAAAAAAATATAAAATACATATTTTGTGTACATAAAATATGTATAAAGTGTATTTTGCGTGCTATAATATACATAAAGCTAGGGGTGGTTAAATGTATCGTAATGTAGAAGAAAATCTAAAAAAATGGGAAAAAAGCGTAACGAAGAAACCACTTGTTATATCAGGAGCACGTCAGGTTGGGAAAACGTATAGTATTTTAAAGTTTGCGAAAGAAAATTACAAGTCTTACCTTTATGTTAATTTTGAAAGAGATTTGGATATAAAAAACTTTATGGATAAAACTGCAAATCCAAAAGAGATTATTTCTTATTTGGAAATTGCATATCCGCAAATCAACTTTGAAGAAGGAAAAACACTGATCATATTCGATGAAGTTCAGGCGTGTCCACAGGCTCTTACATCAATTAAGTTTTTAGGAAGCGAAACGAAATATGATTATATTGTAAGTGGAAGTTTATTGGGAATCGCAATCAAACATACATCTTCTTATCCGGTTGGTTATGTGGAATCAATAGAAATGAAGCCCATGGGATTTGACGAATTTTTAAAGGCCATGAATTTAAAGGATCAAGTGATTTTACAGTTAAAAGATTATTTTGAAAAAGGAGAACCTGTAAATGAGATGCTTCATAAGAAATTTATGGAATATTTCAGAACATATATCATCGTTGGGGGCATGCCAGAAGCTGTAAAATGTTATGTGAAAACAAAAGATTTCATGGCTGTACGCAAAATTCAGCGGCAGATCGTAGAAGACTACTATCGTGATATGGCAAAATATGCAGAGGCGAAAGATAAGATAAAAGCACATGAATGTTTTTCTTCTATTCCTTTGCAGTTGTCAAAAGATAACAAGAAATTTCAATATAAGTTAGTACGAGATGGTGGGAATGCAAGACATTTTGAAACAAGTCTTCAATGGTTGAAAGATAGTGGAACGATTCATTTCTGTCATCGTTTAAAATGCATCGATACTCCATTGCAGGCGTATAAAGAACAATCGGTTTTTAAAATTTATATGGCAGATACAGGGCTTCTTGTATCGCAATTTGATGAAAGCATTATGAAAGAACTATTAAAAAATGAATTAGGTGTATATAAAGGAGCTATCTATGAAAATATTACAGCTCAAATGCTCATAAAAAATCATCATGATTTATATTACTATGAGCCTACAACACGTTCTGAAATAGACTTTATTTTGCAGGAAAAAGGAAATATAATACCGATGGAAGTGAAAAGTGGAAATAATACACGAGCAAAAAGTTTGCATGCGTATGTAGAAAAATATAACCCGGTAAAAGCCTATCGTTTTTCCACAAGGAATGTAAATGCAGAAGATCCAATTATTAAAAATTATCCATTATATATGATGATGTTTGTTTAGGAGGTAAATATGGAATTAAAAAAATTACAAAATGGTTCAGATATTCGCGGTGTCGCGGTTGATGGAGTAGAAGGAGAAAGTGTTACTCTTACAAAAGAAGCAGTTTATGCTTTGGCAAGAGGATTTGTAGCTTATCTTAGAAAAAAATATGGGAAAGAAGAACTTCGTATTGCGATAGGACATGATTCCAGAATCAGCGCAAAGGAATTAAAGGAATCAATTATGCAGGGATTGGTAGATGAAGGAGTGCAGGTATGTGATTGTGGACTTGCTTCTACACCATCGATGTTTATGTCTACGGTATTTGAGGAATTTAAAGAAGATGGCGCAATCATGATTACCGCAAGTCATCTTCCTTATAATCGTAATGGTATGAAATTTTTTGATAAAGATGGTGGCTTAAATAAAGAAGATATTAAATCATTGATTACCTTTGGAGAACAGGAAAGTTTTATAAACAAAGAAAATGGAAGTGTAGAAATAAAAGATTTGTTATCTGTATATAGTGCATTTTTAAGGGAATTAATCAAAAAGGAAGTTAATCATCCAAATACATATGATAAACCATTAAGTGGTATGAAGATTTTAGTAGATGCAGGAAATGGTGCTGGTGGTTTTTATGTAGATAAAGTATTACAGCCATTAGGGGCAGATACAAGCGGTTCTCAGTTTTTAGAACCGGATGGTATGTTTCCAAACCATATTCCAAACCCAGAAGATGCAAAAGCGATGCAAAGTATTTGTGATGCGGTAAAAACAAATCATTCTGATTTAGGAATTATCTTTGATACCGATGTAGATAGAAGCAGTGCGGTAGATAAATATGGGCATGAAATTAGTCGTAATGCAATCGTGGCATTAGCTGCAGCACTTGTATGCGAAGAGCATCCAGGTACAACGATTGCAACAGATTCTGTTACAAGTGATGAATTGCATGATTTCTTAGAAAATGTATTGCAGGTAAAACATCTGCGCTTTAAAAGAGGATATAAAAATGTTATTAATGAAGCAGTTCGCTTAAATAAGGAAGGTATTGATTCTCAGCTTGCGATTGAAACAAGTGGACATGCGGCATTAAAGGAAAATTATTTCTTAGACGATGGTGCATATTTAGCAACAAAAATTGTGATAAAAGCTGCGAAAATGCATTTAGAAGGGCACAGTCTTGATGAACTTATCAAAGAGTTAAAGCACCCATTAGAAGAAAAAGAACTTCGCTTTAAAATCACATGTGAAGATTTTGGAAGCTATGGAGATAAGGTGTTGGAGGAATTAAAAGTGTATGCAGAAAAGCATGGAGAATTTATGCTTGCACCTGTAAACCACGAAGGACTTCGTTTCTCTTTTGATAAGGAACATGGAAATGGATGGTGTCTGTTAAGAAAGTCTTTGCATGATCCTATTTTGCCATGTAATATCGAATCAAATACAGAAAATGGATGCAAAGAAATTGCGAAGCATCTATATGCATTCTTAAAGAATTATAAAGAACTGGATTTACAGGCAATGGAAGAGTTCATAAAAGAATAAATATAAAGGGAAAGTGATATCGTAACAGATGTCACTTTTTATATGAGAACAGCTGACAATAAAGCACCTTTCTTGACACTGGAATTTGCAAAGAGTTAAACTTTCCATGTCAAAATTGAGAAAGAAGATGAAACTATGAAGGTAAAGAAAAGAACGTTATTATTAATTGCCTGTTTTGTATGGCTGGCAGCAGGGTTTAATATTTTAAAAATAGGAATGCAGGTTTATCCGAATTATATAAATGTAATAAATATTATATTGTCTTTGGTCGTATTTACAGTATTTCAAGTCTTTATTTTTGGAAAACTGGTAAAGAAACATACGGCAAGAATTGTTGGATATGAAGAAGAACAGCAGTTCTTTTTGAAATTCTTTGATATTCCGGCTTTTATCATTATGGCAGTTATGATGAGTGGAGGAATTTTCTTAAGATATTCAGGAATTGCACCGGAAGTGTTTATTGCGGTATTTTATACAGGTCTAGGGGCATCTTTGACGTTAGCTGGAGTGTTGTTTGGACATCAGTATATAACAGTAAAAACTTGTTAGAGAAAGATAAGAAAAGAAAGACAATTGGATATCTAGTTGTTTTTTCTTTATAGAAATTGTATACGTGATTTCTATAGTATATATGATAAAATAGAAGAAAATAGAAGGATTTCAAAGGAGGTTACAGAATGAAAATTTATAAAAGAATGGAAAGTTTTAAACAGGAAGCAGCTTTGCTTGTTCCATTATATAAAGGAGATCGTATTCCAGATGAAATAACAGAATTGCTTGGATACGATGTTACAAATGATATATGTTTGAATTATGAAACAATTAATGAAACTTTAACAATGGGGAAAGCAGAAGTGAAAAAAATTATTTTTGCTGGACTTGGTGAGAAAGAAAAGCTGACGCGCAGCAAACTTCGTAAGTTTATGGGGAAACTTGCTCGTAAAGAAAAAGGGAAGATATGTGTATGGCTAGATAGTTTAGACGAAGATAAGATATTTGATATTGTGTATGGAATGTATTACAGCATGTATAGTTATCTTCCAAAAGAAGATGGCATACTTTCTTATGCATCTGATAAAGATGTGGAAGGTGATATTCGCAAAGCAATGTCTTGTGCAGCCGCAATCAATCATGCTCGTCATTTAGGAAATACTCCACCAAACCATATGCATCCAGAAGATGTAGCAAACGATGCGAAAAGAATGGCAGAAAATCTTGGACTTCGTTATGAAATCTTAACGAATAAAGAATTAAAGGAAATGGGTGCAGGTGCACTTCTTGGTGTAAATCAGGGTTCCGCGCATGAAGCTCGTTTGATTACTTTATGGTATCAGGGAGATGGAGATGCTCCTTATACCGCACTGGTAGGAAAAGGGATTACATTTGACTCTGGTGGATATAATTTAAAAAGTGCTGCAGGAATGCATTGGATGAAATTAGATATGTGTGGAGGAGCAAATGTACTAGGTGCTATGCAGTGGCTTGCGACGAAAAAAGTAAAAGCCAATGTGATGGCAGTAGTAGCCGCAACAGAAAATATGATTGGTCCAGATGCCTACACTTGTGACAGCGTGTTGACATCACTAAGTGGAAAAACAATTGAGATTACAAACACAGATGCAGAAGGACGTTTGATTTTATGTGATGCGATTACTTATGCACAGCAAAAAGGGGCAAAACGTATTATTGATGTTGCAACATTGACTGGAGCAGTCATTGGAGCATTAGGTACAACGTATACCGGTGTGTTTACCAATAGTGATGCTTTTTATCAAGAGTTGAAACATGCAGCTGAAAAAACAGAAGAAAAAATATGGCAGCTTCCTGTAGATGAAGATTTCCATTCACAAATACGATTAAGTGATGTGGCGGATATGGTTAATTCTGTTTCTGGTGGAAAAGGAGGGGCAAGCCTTGCGGCGGCCTTCCTTGAAGAATTTATAGAAGATGGCATTGAGTGGATTCACTTAGATATAGCTGGAAGTGCCGATACAGATAATGGGGAAGGATATCGCACAAAAGGCGCCACAGGAGCTATGGTAGAAACAATGGCTGCCTTGTTTGAAAAATAAATATAAATGATGAAAAAGATTGTGTAGTAACATGATCTTTTTTCTTTTATCCTATCTTAAATCACATGAAAATCACATGAAAAACAGGTGTTTAAACAACAATTTGATGTATGCTAATCATGGATTGTTGAATACTATCAGGGGAAAGCGATTTCTTTCACATTTTTTATGAAATAGAGAGTGAAAAAAGGTAAAAGAAGGATAAAACATGTTATAATGATTCTGATGTGAAACAGTTTGGATAAGGCTTATAGATCCAAAAAAAGAGGTGTTAAATATGTTGAAAGTTTTACAGCATCCTTTGATTACGCATAAGTTGACACAAATGCGAAAAAAAGAAACAAAAACAAAAGATTTTCGCCAAAATCTAGATGAAATAGCAGGTTTGATGGCCTATGAAATCACTAGAGATTTACCTATGAAAGATGTGGAAATTGAAACACCGATCACATCCTTCACTACACAGGAAATGGAAAAAGATATCGTACTTGTTCCTATTCTTCGTGCAGGTCTTGGGATGGTAAATGGGATCTCTAATCTGATACCGACCGTGAAGATTGCACATATTGGGTTATATCGTGATGAGGAAACCCTAGAACCGCATACCTATTTTGAGAAATATCCAAAAAAGGTAAGCGATGCAATTGTGATGATCGTTGATCCTATGCTGGCAACAGGAGGAAGTGCGATTGCGGCAATTGACATGGTAAAGAAACAGGGGGCAAAAAATATCCGCCTGGTATGTCTTGTAGGTGCTCCAGAAGGTGTACATGCAGTAGAGGAAAAACATCCAGATGTTGATATTTATTTGGCTGCTTTAGATGAAAAACTGAATGAGCATGGATATATCGTACCTGGTCTAGGAGATGCTGGAGATCGTATATTTGGTACACAGGAATGAAAGAGTATTATAAAGCAATGAAGTTTTTATCGAGCTTGTTTATAAGCTGTCTTCTAGCAGTACTTATAGGTATTTGGCTGGATAAAAAACTGCATTGTATACCAGTATTTCTGCTGGTATTTTTAGCTTATGCGTTGCTTGCGAATTTTTATCTGCTGCTGAAAGGAATGAAAGAAGATGAATGAAACAGCGAACTTAAAAAAAGAAATCCGAAGAATCAGTCTTTCTTTAAGTGTAGCTGCTGCACTTGTATCTTCTGTTATTTTCAAAGACAGTTTTTCCAGCATAGGTGTAGGAATTCTGATTGGAACTTTAAGCGGTTTGATTGGATTCAACATGATCGTGCGTATGAGTGAATCTATTGAGCTTTATGAAGATGCTTCTAAAGCGGGGTATGCAGGCTATCTTAGACGTTATGTTATCTATGCGTTGATTTTTGGTCTGTCTGCCTGGCGTGGTGTGAATGTTATTGCGTTATTAGCTGGTATGCTCTGTCATAAAGCTTCCATTCTATTGTATGTGTTTCTACACAGAAAGGAGGATGATTAGTGGCTATCGAATTGGTAATCGGCACAACAAAAATTGTGATACATGAATCCATTGTAAACTGGTTGATTCTATGTGTGCTGATGTCGATTTTCTTTATCGTTGCAGGTAAGAAAATCAAAAAAGCAGATCCAAGGGTGGCTCCAAAAGGGTTTGTACTTTTATGTGAATGCGTCGCAAAACTGGGAACAGGAATTATTTCTGGAAACCTGGGAAAACGTACGCGAGCGTATATTCCTTTCTTTGGAACACTAATCTTCATGATGGCTCCCTCTAACCTGTTAGGGTTGATAGGGTTACAGCCGCCAACATCAAACCTAAGTGTCAATGTAACACTTGCGGTCATGATGTTTTTGTTGATTCAGTTTGTTGGACTGAAAGAAAAAGGCGTTGGTGGAAGACTAAAAGAACTAATGGATCCTTTCTTTTTATTCCTTCCATTAAATGTTCTAGGTGATTTAGCATTGCCTGTGTCTTTGTCCTTGCGTTTATTTGGTAACCTTTTAGCTGGTACCATTATCACAGGGCTTGTGTACACGCTGATGAAGTCTTTGATGCCGTTTGGGGTATTGGGATTAGCCTTTACACCATTTCTGCATTCATACTTCGACATTTTTTCAGGTCTTATTCAGACCTATATCTTCTTTACACTGGCAAGTTTCTTCTTGAGTGAATCGTATGCAAGTGAAGAAGAATAAGCTATCAAATATTTAGGAGGAAATTAAAATGGCTGAATTTAATGAGTTTTTCGTACAAGGTATGGCATTGTTAGGTGCTGGTATCGCTATGATCGCTGGTTTAGGTCCTGGTATTGGACAGGGTATTGCGGCTAGTAAAGGTGCAGAAGCTACAGGTAGAAACCCAGAAGCTGCTGGTAAAATTCGTTCTGTTATGGTTCTTGGTATTGCGATGGCAGAAACAACTGGTATCTATGCGTTAATTGTCGCATTGTTATTGATTTTCTTGAAAGGATAGTACATACAAAAACCATAAGGAGGTTTAGCAGATGAACATTGATATTACGAATTACCTGCGTATAAACCCTGTAGATATGGCTCTTGTTTGTATTTCAACATTTATTATCTGTTTGGTTGCGAAACATTTTTTCTGGGATGTGATTTTAGATTATTTCCAAAAAAGAAGCGATGCGATTCAGGCGGATATTGATGCAGGAAATCTTGCTCGTAAAGAAGGAGAATCTTTCAAAGAGCAGTATGAGACACAGATGGCAAATGCCAGAAGCGATGCTCATGAGATTTTAGAAAGTGCAAAACGCAGTGCTTCAGCAGAGAAAAAAGATATTCTTGCACAGGCACGTAAAGAAGCGGATAGCATGAAAGAAAAAGCAATGCAGGATATCGAACGCGAAAAAGTTCGTTCACAGAAAGAAATGAAACAGACAATTACAGATGTTGCATTTGAGGCTGCAGGAAAAATCGTTGGGAAAGAGCTTAGCGAAGAACAGCAGAAAAAATATGTGGATGAGTTTATTGAACGTGCAGGTGATGACTCATGGCAGGCGTAGTTAGCAAAAGCTATTGCGATGCGATTTTTTCATTGGCACAGGAAGAAGGAAAGCTTGATTTGTATAAAGAACAGCTTGATCTTGTGGCAGAAAATGTAAAACAGGATGCGAACTATCGTGCTGTTATGGCACATCCAAAAATCAGTAAAGAAGAAAAGAAAGAACTGCTTGTGAAAGTATATGGAGATGCAATCGATCCTATGCTTTTAAACTTTTTAAAATTACTGGTAGATAAAGGACGTTTTCGTTTTATTGAAGAAATTGTAAAAGAATATACGAAAGAATATAACAAAGTAAATAACATCCAGGTTGTTTATGTGAAGAGTGCGGCTTCTTTAAGTGAGGAAGAAGTAGCTCGTTTAAAAGCGACACTGGAAAAGAAATTAAATAAAAAAGTAGATTTTGTGTTATCTGTAGATAGTGATTTGATTGCGGGTATCCGTATGAAAATCAATGACCAGATTATTGATAACAGTGCCAGAGGAAAACTGGAACGTTTGAAAGGAACTGTACAAAATCTTTCATAAACCATAAATAAGCGAGGTGAATATGGTGAGTTTAAGACCAGAAGAAATCAGCAAGCTAATCAAAGAGCAGATTCGTCGCTATGATGAAGAACTAGAAGTTGGAGAAACAGGTAGTGTTATTACCATTGGTGATGGTATTGCTCTTGTACATGGTTTGCAGAATGCGATGTCTGGAGAACTTCTGCTATTCCCACATGATGTGTATGGAATGGTATTAAACCTTGAAGAGGAACATGTCGGAGCCGTATTGATGGGTGATGATAGTGGAATCAAAGAGGGAGACGAAGTAAAACGTACAGGAAAAATTGTTGAAGTTCCTGTTGGAGATATGATGCTTGGACGTGTTGTAAATGCACTTGGACAGGCAATTGATGGAGGAGCACCAATTACATCAGATGTTTATCGTCCGGTAGAACGTGTGGCTCCAGGGGTTATGACACGTAAAAGTGTACATCAGCCTATTCAGACAGGGTTGAAGATCATTGACTCTATGATTCCAATTGGGAAAGGACAGCGTGAGCTGATTATCGGAGATAGACAGACTGGTAAAACAGCAATTGCGATTGATACGATCCTGAATCAAAAAGGAAAAAATGTAAAATGTATTTATGTTGCGATTGGACAAAAAGCAAGTACGGTTGCCCAAATCGTAGAAAAATTAAGAAGTCATGGAGCAATGGAATATACAACGATTGTTTCCGCAACAGCAAGTGAAGCAGCTCCTTTACAATACATTGCACCATATGCAGGATGTGCTATTGGGGAAGAATGGATGGAAAAAGGAGAAGACGTTTTAATTATCTATGATGATTTGAGTAAACATGCGGTAGCTTATCGTACAATGTCTTTACTTTTAAAACGTCCACCAGGACGTGAAGCTTATCCTGGAGATGTTTTCTATCTGCATTCTCGTCTTTTGGAACGTGCAGCAAAACTTAATGATGAATTGGGGGGAGGAAGTTTAACAGCTCTACCAATCATTGAAACACAGGCAGGAGATATTTCTGCTTATATCCCAACAAATGTTATTTCTATTACGGATGGACAAATTTTCTTACAGACAGAATTGTTTAACAGTGGTGTTCGTCCAGCAGTAGACAGTGGATTAAGTGTATCTCGTGTTGGTAGTGCAGCGCAGGTAAAAGCAATGAAACAGGTAAGCGGTTCTTTAAAACTTGAACTTGCTCAATTTAGAGAAATGCAGGCATTCGCAAAATTTGGTAGTGACTTAGATAGTGCGACTGCAGAAACATTGGCACATGGAGAACGTTTGACAAAGCTGCTAATTCAAAATCAGTATGATCCAATGCCGGTATCTCATCAGGTAGTTTCTTTATTTGCGGCAAAAAATAAATTCTTGAAACCGGTCAAAGTAGAACAGGTTAGTCTATATGAAAAAGAAATGTTGAAATATATGGAACGTGAACACAGTGATATTCTTCGTGAAATTGAAGAAAAAGAAGCATTGGATGATGCTTTAAGTGCGCGTATTACTGATGCATTGACCGCTTTTGAAAAAGAATTTAAAAATATGATGGAAGCGTAAGCGTATGGCAGCAGGAAAACTGGAAATAAAAGCTCGTATTCGCTCTGTAGAATCTACAAAGAAGATTACAAAGGCGATGCAGCTTGTTGCGACCAGTAAGCTGAAAAAACAGAAACAATATATGGAAGAAAATAGAGAGTATGCTTTCTATTTAAAAGAAACAGTACAGGATATTTTATCTTCTATTATAAATTCCAGACATCCATACCTGCAAAAAAATGAAGGGAAACCTTTTACCATTGTCTTTACAAGTGACATGGGGCTTTGCGGGGGATATAATGCGAATATTTATCGTATGCTTTCTAGTGAAATTGGTAATGACGGACAATTTGTTATGATTGGTAGCCGTGGGGTGAACTGGTCTAAAAACAAAGACTTTGAAGTTGTTAGAGAAGAAGTGGATCTGGAAGATGAATGTTACAGCGAACTGGCAGAAATAGCGGATTATGCGCTGGAATTATACCGAAATAAAGAAATATCTCAAATTCGCATTTTGTATACGCATTTTGTAAACTCTGTTACTTTTGAACCAAAACTGGTTACTTTGCTTCCAGTTGAAAAAGAACAAAGAGAGAAAAAAGAAAGTGCACAGACGATTTTTGAGCCGGCTGGGGAACAGATATTAGATACGCTGGTTCCTATGTATGTGCGCTCTATGCTATATAGCTATTACCTGGAAACAAAAACAAGTGAACAGGCTAGTCGTCGTATGGCAATGGAAAATGCGACAGATAATGCAGAAGAATTGAAAGAGACATTGGAATTACAATATAACCAGGCTAGACAGGCCGCAATTACACAGGAAATTACAGAAATTGTCGGTGGTGTCAATGCGATGGAAGGAGTGAGCAGCTAATGAGCAAAAATACAGGAAAAATCGTACAGGTCATTGGACCGGTTGTCGATGTAGCGTTTGAAAATGGTGAACTTCCTGAACTGCTATCTGCAATCGAAATTCCTTTAAAAGATCAGGATTCTTTGGTTGTAGAAGCAGCACAGCATATTGGAGATGACCGTGTTCGCTGTATTGCCATGGGAAGTACGGATGGACTTGTTAGAGGCATGGAAGCCATAGATACAGGAGCTCCAATTAGTGTTCCTGTAGGAAAAGAAGTTCTAGGACGTATGTTTAACGTTTTAGGGCGTGAAATTGATGGATTAGGACCTGTAAATACACAGACAAGACTTCCAATCCATCGTAAAGCACCAAGCTTTGATGAACAGCAGACATCTGCAGAAATGCTGGAAACAGGAATTAAGGTAATTGATTTGCTGTGTCCATATTCTAAAGGTGGTAAAATCGGTCTGTTTGGTGGAGCTGGTGTAGGAAAAACTGTATTGATTCAGGAATTGATCCACAATATTGCGAAAGAACATGGTGGTATGTCTGTTGTTACCGGTGTTGGAGAAAGAACACGTGAAGGGAATGACATGTATCATGAAATGAAAGATAGCGGTGTATTGGATAAAACAGTTCTTGTATATGGACAGATGAACGAATCACCGGGTGCCAGAATGCGTGTAGGTTTAACAGGACTTACAATGGCAGAGTATTTCCGTGATCAGGATCATCAGGACGTATTGTTATTTATCGATAACATTTTCCGTTTTACGCAGGCAGGTTCAGAAGTTAGTGCCCTTTTAGGACGTATGCCTAGTGCGGTTGGATATCAGCCAACACTAGCAACGGAAATGGGACAGCTGCAGGAAAGAATTACATCTACAAAAAATGGTTCTATCACATCTGTACAGGCAATTTATGTACCAGCAGATGACTTGACAGACCCAGCTCCAGCAACTGCCTTTACACACTTGGATGCAAAAACAGTACTTGATCGTGATATTGCGGCATTAGGTATTTATCCAGCCGTTGATCCACTAGAATCAAGTTCTCGTATCCTCGATCCATTAGTTGTAGGGGAAGAACACTATGAAGTCGCTCGTGGTGTACAGCAGATCTTACAAAGATATAAAGAACTGCAGGATATTATCGCTATCTTGGGTATGGATGAGTTAAGTGAAGAAGATAAAATTATCGTTAACCGTGCAAGACGTGTACGTAACTTCCTATCTCAGCCATTTAATGTAGCTGAAGTATTCTCTGGAATTAAAGGATGCTATGTATCAAGAGAAGATACAGTACGCAGTTTTAAAGAACTGTTAGCAGGAAAATATGATGATCTTCCAGAACAGGCATTTATGTTTGTATCTACCATTGAAGAAGCACAGGCAAAAGCAGAAGCGATGAAAGGGTAGTATATGATAAAATTAAAAATCATAACACCTTTAGGATTATATAAAGAGTGCGAAGTTGCTTCTGTGCATGTTGCAACAGTAGATGGAGAAACTACCATACTCCCTAACCATATGCCAATTGTGGCTATGTTGAAGACGTGTGAATGTATTTTGGAAGAAAATAAAGAAAAGAAACACTATGCTCTTGCAGGAGGTATTTTACAATTTCATGACAACGAAATGCGTATTTTAAGTGATGCGATAGAAGGTCAACATGAAATTGATATTGAACGCGCAAGAAGAGCAAAAGAAAGAGCAGAAAAAAGGCTGGCAAAGAAGGATGAAAAAACAAACATCAATCGTGCAGAAGTGGCTCTTACAAAAGCAGTAAACCGAATCAAAGTGTATGAACATCACTAAAAGAAAAACTCCGCTATTGGATGAATGTCCAAAAGCGGAGTTTTTGTATGAAAAACAAATTCATAAGGAGGCAGTTTAAAGTGCTGCAGGAAAAGAGAAAAGAAAAAAAGTAAAAAAAAGAGTAAAAAAATGTTGACATAGGTTAAAGTGGGTGGTAATATATACGAGCACCAAGCGAGAGAGCTTGGCTCGGTCTTTGAAAACTAAACAGGAAACGTCAATTTCAAACAATGAAAAAGATAACAAAGTAAAAGAAGAAACGTTAGCAGAAAACGTTTTGAGCTAAAATCAAATGGAGAGTTTGATCCTGGCTCAGGATGAACGCTGGCGGCATGCCTAATACATGCAAGTCGAACGGAGCGAATATGGAAGCTTGCTTCTGTAAGAGCTCAGTGGCGAACGGGTGAGTAACACGTAGGTAACCTGCCCATGTGCCCGGGATAACTGCTGGAAACGGTAGCTAAAACCGGATAGGTGAATAGGAGGCATCTCGTATTCATTAAAGGACCTGCAAAGGTGCGAACATGGATGGACCTGCGGCGCATTAGCTGGTTGGAGTGGTAACGGCACACCAAGGCGACGATGCGTAGCCGACCTGAGAGGGCGAACGGCCACATTGGGACTGAGACACGGCCCAAACTCCTACGGGAGGCAGCAGTAGGGAATTTTCGTCAATGGGGGGAACCCTGAACGAGCAATGCCGCGTGAGTGAAGAAGGTCTTCGGATCGTAAAGCTCTGTTGTAAGTGAAGAACGGTCAGTAGAGGAAATGATACTGAAGTGACGGTAGCTTACCAGAAAGCCACGGCTAACTACGTGCCAGCAGCCGCGGTAATACGTAGGTGGCGAGC
>OGYG01000354.1_pt1 | contig 49911 bp, 44 predicted proteins | sample 1576481 | NCBI WGS metagenome assembly OGYG01 (sample SAMEA3541497, study PRJEB24748) | human gut metagenome | biome: human gut; feature: human-associated habitat; material: faeces | place: China | collected 2012 | reverse complement strand
GTCTGCAAGGGAAAGCTCCTTGCCGTACAGGTCAGCCCCCGGAGAGAGCCGCACCGCCTGTCCGATTTTGTCAAAGAGATAGACAAAGAGCAGATAGGGGGCATTTAGGATAAGCAGCTTTTTAAGTTCCGGCTTCATAGCGATACCTCCCTGTCCTTTTTCTTCACTTTTTCCCTCTGTGCGTTCAGAGCCGCCGCCTTTTCTTTGAGGGAAACAATCAGCTTGCGGATAGAGGGCTTTTGTTCCTGCGTCAGCTTCTTTGCGGAAAACTCCTTGAAAGCTGCGGTCAGTGCGTCCGCGTCCCGTCCCTTAAAAAACACAAGATAGCGGGGCGGGGTTTCGGTGCTGTCTTTCTTTAAGGCAAAGTCAATCCCGTATTTTTTCGCCGTACTCTCAAAGGCTTTGATATTGTCCTTTGTGATTTCAATGTTGGAAACGCCCGCGTTCTGCTTCATAAGCTGCTTTAGGGTCTGCTTGCCATGCGGGATTTTCTGTTTGTCATGCTGCTTTTTCATCTGTGCAAGCAGGGCTTTCATAGCCTTTTGGAGCTGCTGCGCGGTCAGCTTTCCGGTCTTGATGTAAAGGGCTATGGTCTTTTCGTTGGTTTCCTCCTGCAATGGGTGTCCTCCTTTCGTGTTCTATGGTGGTATGCCCGCCGCCGGGAAACGGGACGGGCATGAAAAAAGAGCATCCGCTTTCACGCCGCCCTGTTAAATCCGTACCCGCAGCCCGGAAAGGTCTGCCGCCCGAATACCCACAAGATACCAGTTGTCCCCGTACTCCATACGGGTCGGCTTCCATTTGCCCCGCACAAAGACCTCCATGCAGTCGCCGCAATGCAATCCCCCGTAATAGTCGTTTACGTCAAAGCGAATGTCGTAGCGGTCAGCGGTTTCATCAAAAATCAAAGCTCCTGTTTTCTGTGTCATCATAAAATCCTCCTTTGGGTTGGTTTACAGGCTTTCGCCCTCGTTGCAGGTGTAATCGGGTATGCCCTTGCTTCTTGCCGACTGGATAGTGCGCCCGCCGTACATATCGTGAGATACAAGGGACGTGTAATAGCTGCCAATCGTAGACGGAGCATTGAAAAGGGCAGCTTTCATGTACTGCTTGATGTTGCGGATTTTGGTGGTGTTTTCCTGCATACAGTCCAGTACAAAGCGGATATGTTCGCTGTTCAGTTTCATAAATTTTGCTTTTACAAGCTCTGCCGGGTGGTCGTCCCCGGCGATACGGATTGTTCTTCGTTTGGTGCAGACGGTTTCAAGAATAAGGGCAAGGATTTCCTCTATCCTGTCCCGGTCAAGGTATCTGTCCTGTATCAGATAGTCGTACTCGATATTGTCCTTGATGATTTCCTCATACACGCTGTATGCGTCTGTCGCTTCCTTTCGCTTCCGTTCCGGCGGCTGTGCCGCGTCCTCTAAGGGAGAGGGATTTAGGGAATGGAAAGGAATGGAATGGGTACTTGATATATCTGTATTTAATTTTTCTTTTTTGGGTAAGTTAGTTTTTTGTATCTCTTTATTTAATTGCGTTGGATTTTCCGACGTCGGGTTATCCGGTGTCGGATTTTCCAATATCGGCTTATCCGCTGTTGGATTTTCCAATACCGGACAATCCAATGCCGGGGGCTGTGGCTGTTCGTAAATGGTGTACTCAATAGCGGTCATTTTGCCTTTCTCGTCGCGTCCCTGCCGCCTTGTGATATATCCGGCTTTTTCAAGCTCCCAAACGGCGGTACGGATAGCGTCGATACTTTCCCGGTTGATGTAGGACAGCCCCGAAAGGGTATAATCCCAATCCTCCGGCAGGGACAGCATTTGAGATAACAGCCCCTTTGCCTTTAAGGAAAGCTCCTTATTGCGTAAGTGGTGGTTGCTCATTACGGTGTAGCCTGTGTTGCGTTCCACACGGAAAACTGCCATAGCTTCATCACTCCTTTGCTTTGGATTTGTTACGCAGTAGAACAGCGATTTTGAGGGAAAAGGTATAAATCCCTTACCGCACGAAAAACACGCCCGCAAAGCCGCTTGTAGCAAGGCTTTTTCTGCCCCTACTGCGTAACAAAGGGCATGAAAAAAGCGGCGTTCCTGTTCTTCCGTGTGGAAGTGGGAAACGCCGCTTGTGCGGTGCAATATTTAGTTGTAGTACAAACCATGCTTGTCCGTTGTCCGAAAAACCTTGATTTTACTGTGTTTCAAAAAGTATCGTTATCTAACCTCATCTTTATCTGGAGTTGCTGTCAGAATTTCGAGTCTGTAAGTGTGAAGGAAACATATGAGAAAATTTTACCGTTGCAGGATGTCTGTGAACTGCTGAGCAAATATGTCTCAGCGGATAAAGTATTTCACATTAGTTCTGTAGAGTTGGAATATCAGACAAAGTTTCAGTATGAGAATGAGAAAAAAAGGCAATTGGGATATGTAGAGTCAGTACAGTGCCGACCAAGTTATCATTTTTCCATCAAAAATACGCAGCTTTCAGAATTTAGCAGACTCTATTTTGATGTGGATGCGATAACCGGAGAAATTACAACAATGGGATTTTAAGTTAGGAAAACAGGATGAAGACAATTTGGCAGATGATAAAACTTAAAGTTATAAATAATCGAAAACTGTGGAATTTGTATTTGGTAAAGCGGTGTCAGATTGCAGATGAGGTATAAAGATTAAGATTATATCGAGTGTACCAAAAAAGAAACGCGCAGCCCGTCTGAGTGTCTTATTACAAATCCCCTGCCGATATGCGCAGGGGATTTCATCTTTTTATTTATCTCAGTCGAGAAGACTCCCACTTCTGCAAGTGGTGAGTAATAACAAGTCTTTCTCAGTGGGAGTACAATCTCCGACTGAGATAAACGCTCCGCGGGGATGTGCAGTGATTCTGAGAAGAATATGTCAGCTTTCGCTGACCAGAATCACGCACCAAGTCTCACGTGCGTTCGACTTGAACTACAATAGTTTCTGCTGTTTCAGATTCTTCAGAAGTATCAACCTCTTTCAATCTGGTTACATCTGCAAAGAACGCATTGAGTGCTTCTTCGGTATCAAAAGTAGCCAGATACATCTGATTTCCCATGGCATCTGACAATGCATCCGGCATACGTTCTACCATCTTGAGTTGCTCCGTGTATTTTTCGATAATAGCATCCGGTGTCATAGCAAAATCCTTGCCATCCCGCAATCCTGCAAAGGCACAGAAGTGGTGAGCACCGACTGGTTTTTGTGTAGAATCATAGGCAACCATGTCTGCCCAGATTTTATACACATCGGTTTCACGGGCAAAATTGATCATATCCGGGGTAAATCCGCCGGAAGGACGCATATTGACTTCCAGTGCCATCAGATCGCCCTTTTTGCCGAGCCCTTCATGGTCAGAGAGCAGGCGAAAAAATTCAAAATGCACGAACCGGCTGCGCACACCAAAACTTTTTACGGTTTCTCTGCCGAGATGGCGGGTGTCATCTGCCAGATCTTTCACAATGTAGAAAAGCGCGTTGTCGGCGTTGTTTACGATATCCATGATAGACATCGGTGTAACATTTCCTGCTTCAAAAATCGGATTGCCGTGAGAGTCGATGATCGCATCGTAGGAATTGATCTCAGCGTTGATAAATTCTTCCATGATATAAACGGTATCATCCCATTTGTTGGCGAAGAAATTGCCAAGTTCTTCATCAGAAGAAATTTTGAACGTATGGGAGGCTCCGACACCGTTATCTGGTTTCGTAACAACAGGATATCCAACTTCATGAATGAAATTCAGACAGCCCTCATAGTTGTCTACCATGTGATAACGGGCCACCGGAATACCGACACGCTGATAATATTCTTTCATACGGGATTTGTACTTGATACGCGGCATGTCCTCATTGTGAAAACCGCTTGGAATATTGAAATCCGTACGCAGACGGGCATCCTGCTCCAGCCAGTATTCATTGTTGGATTCTAACCAGTCAATCCGGCCGTAATGCCAGATAAAGTAGCCGACAGCACCATAGACTTCATCGTAGTTTTCGAGGCTGTCTACTTTATAATATTCCTGCAGGCTTTCCTGAAGCTCCGGACGCAGGTCGTCATAAGGGCAGTCGCCGATACCCAGAACATTCATGCCATTTTCTTTTAATTCATGGCAGAAGTGCCAGTAATTCTCCGGAAAATTCGGAGAAATAAAAATCACATTTTTCATAGTTATTCACTCTCTATCTGTTGTGTTCTAATTTATTTATTATTTGTAGCAAAAGTTACAATTTTGTATTCAATAAAATATCATTAATAAGTGCAAATCGGTATCCTAAAAATATAAAATCCGTAAAATGTTCAAAAACTTTTATCTACACCGGATCGTACAGCAAATGTGGTACAAAATAAGTCACCTGCTTATACCACCAGTCCCAGTCATGCGCACAGTCATATCCCCAGAAGTCCACCCATGCCGGAATTTGTTTCTGCTGAAGAATATCCCGAAGCTGATAGGTGCTGACAGGTTCTTCCCATGGACCCTGCCCAACACAGATGATTGCCTTGCGGTGGCGGTATAACTCCATGTAAGGATGATCTGCCGGTAAATTTGGCAGATAATGAACTGGTGAGTTCATATAAACCAGATCATCCATATAAGAACCAAATCCGTAGGACGCATCGTAAATACCGCTTAAGGCCAGCAATCCGTTAAAAAGATCCGGGCGGCGGAAATACAGGTTGGCCGCATGGGTAGCACCAAGACTGCATCCAAAAGCAATGATTCCCTTATTGATGTAATCAGATTGGTATTCCTTCATTTTTGCATGGATAAAAGGAACCATCTCATCGGTGAGATAGCGGAACCAGTCTTCATGACGGCAGATGCGCCAGCGCGGGTCACCGTTTGTATTGGACCAGGTCTCTGTATCAATGGTATCCACCGTAAAAATGGTGACTTCCCCGGAGTCGATCCATGGTGCCCATACATTCGTCATCTGGAAGTTTTCAAAGTCGAAAAAGCGTCCGTCCTGGCAGGGAATAAAAAGGATCGGCTGTCCGCCCTGACCGTACAGTTTGCATTCCATATCCCGGCCAAGTGCGGGACTGTAATTTTTAAAATATTGTATGTTCATGTGGAAAAATACTCCTTCCAATAAGTATCGGACAATCATAAAAGTGATTAGGACACAGTGGGTAGAATTTGTGTTTCTTCTATATTATTTAAGCGTTTGTGTGAACAGATTGCATGTATGTACAGGTATCATGAAATTGTATTCATGTTATTATAACTGATGATCGTAAGAAATTTTATTACAGATCATACATCAGTGTATTCATAAAAAACGGAATCTGTTTTTCCCAGCTTGCCTCACAATGTTCGCCGTTCGGTACGATGCGGCAGTCCAGATAAATGTTTTTCTCCAGAAGAAGATTAGCCGCCTGACCAAAAGACTGGTCCATTTTTCGATGCTGTTTCATTTCACGGCTTCCATAGTCCATGTATAAAATGCTTCCAGAAAGCGGGCGGGAACGCCGGATCATCTGCATAAAGTCGTTTGGCGCAATCCACAGGGACGGGGAGAGTGCCGCTGCGCGGGAAAAAAACTGATTGTAGTGCAAAAGTGCGTAAATACTCATCAGTCCCCCCATGGAACTTCCTGCGATAAAGGTGTGCTCCCGATCCGGAAGCGTTCGGTAATGTGTATCAATGTATGGTTTGAAGGTGCGGGTCAGCCAGTCCATGGTGATCTTGCCCTTACCGGTTATTTTGCCTTCCTTTGGTAAAGTAAAGTCATAAGGGGAATATTCCTGCAACCGTCCGTGATACGGGCTGTGGTTGCATTCGATGCCAACGATGATCAGCGGGGTATGGGTGTATTCCATATATTCTTTCAGTCCCCAGGATTTTCCGTAGGTGGCATGAGTGTCAAAAAAGAGGTTATGCCCGTCAAACATGTACAGTACCGGAAACCGCTGGTTGGTGTCGAATGTGTATGCCTCTGGCAGACAGATGTATGCACTTCGCACTTCGTCTCCGGTGAGTTCCGGAATAGTGATATCCCATTTTTCTATCATAAAAAACCTCCGTTATTAATTCAAAAATTGTGTGATCATTCAGAAACATATCGATGTGTTGGTTCTGAATTATTACAATTTATCATAGCACAGTGGCAAAGAATTGGCAAGAAAGTACAGACTGTCATTGCAATACAAAACTATAGATGTTATGATGAGAGTGTTTTGTGTCTGTCGAAAGACAGCATGTAAAAAAGAAAATAAGAGGTATGAAAATGAAATCAAAAGAGAATGCAACGATCGGAAATATTTACCGGTTGAATGGGCGTGTGCCGTTGCTGAAGGCAATTCCCTTCGGCCTGCAGCATGTGCTTGCAATGTTTGTATCGAATCTGACACCAATCACCATGATCGGTCTGGCTTCCGGTTTAAGCGGTAAGGAACTGGCGGTTTTGTTACAGAATGCTATGTTTGTTGCAGGTATCGCAACATTGATCCAGCTGTATCCGGTATGGAAAGTCGGTGCAAAACTGCCGATCGTTATGGGTGTAAGTTTTACTTTTGTAACGATCTTAAGTTACGTGGGTGGCACGTATGGATATCCGACGATGATCGGTGCCGTTTTGGTCGGCGGTGTCTGTGAGGGTGTCCTTGGTCTGTTCGCAAAATACTGGAAACGGTTTATCACACCGGTGGTTTCCGCATCCGTTGTTACAGCCATTGGTTATTCCCTGTTTACCGTAGGTGCCCGTTCTTTTGGCGGCGGCTATACCGATGATTTCGGTTCCGTACAGAATCTGGTGCTTGGTCTGGTGACACTGGCAGTCTGCCTGATCTTCAATGCCGTGGCAAAAGGATATTTAAAACAGTTGTCCGTGCTGGTCGGACTGATTGTAGGTTATATTATTGCATTATGCATGGGACAGGTCGATCTGTCCGGTATGCTGGATGGCGGTCTGATCTCTTTGCCGCACCTGCTTCCGTATCGCCCGGAATTTAATCTGAGTGCGATCATTTCCGTTGCCATTATTTTTATGGTATCCGCAGCAGAAACGATTGGTGATTCCACCGCACTTGTTTCCGGTGGACTTGGTCGTGAGATTACAGAGAAAGAGATTTCCGGAGCACTGGCATGTGACGGTTTCGCAAGCTCTATTTCCGGATTATTCGGATGCCCACCGGTTACTTCTTTCAGCCAGAACGTAGGTCTGGTCAATATGACAAAAGTAGTCAACCGTTTTACGATTATGACAGGTGCCGTTTTTATGATCCTTGCAGGTCTGTTTCCGCCAATCGGTAATTTTTTTGCAAGTCTGCCGCAGTCCGTGTTGGGCGGATGTACCATTATGATGTTTGGTACGATCATGATCAGTGGTATCCAGATGCTGGCAAAGACAGGTTTTTCTCAGAGAAATGTAACGATTGCGGCATTATCCCTTGCCATTGGTATCGGATTTACATCTACCAGTGAAGTGGAGATCTGGAATATTTTCCCGCAGATCGTCAAAGACGTATTTTCCGCAAACTGCGTGGCAGTTGTATTTGTGGTAGCGATCATTCTGAGCCTGATCCTGCCGAAAAATATGGAGATCGAAAAAATCAGTGAGTAAAAAGCAAATATAAATAGTAAAAGCAACATCTGTGGACTGTGTGCAAAAGAGAGGAAAAGTATGAATACGATTTTGTTTGATATGGATGGAACTTTATTTGATACGGAAAAACATTATCAGTGGGCGTGGCGCAAGGCAATCGCGGATGCCGGATATGAACTGGATGCGTCAGAGGTGCTGAAATTACGAAGCCTTGGTGCCCCGTATAATGTTGCCCAGTTTCAGGAGTGGTTTGGAGAAGAGGTCGATTATCGTGCAATCCGTCAGGAGAGAGTAGATCTGATGAAAGATATGCTGGCACATGAAATTCCGTTGAAGCCGCAGGTGCCACAGACACTGGAAAAATTGCGCCAGATGGGATATTCAATGGCAGTTGTTACAGCGACGGCACAGGAACAGGCAGTCAGCAATCTGAAACTGGCAGGGTTACTTCCGTTTTTTGACCATGTGATCAGTGCATCTATGGTAAAACGCGGAAAACCGGCGCCGGATGTGTATCTGCATGCCTGCGAGGTATTAGGGGTTCAGCCGGAAAACTGCTATGCGGTGGAGGATTCCCCAAATGGTGTGATGTCGGCACATGCAGCCGGATGCCGTACCATTATGATCCCGGATCTGTCACAGCCGGATGCGGAACTTTCACGGTTACTGTACCGAAAGCTGGATACTTTTGGGGAACTTATAAATATATTGAAAAAGTGAAAAAATATTCGCAAAATAGACAAAATCGGGTAAACCATACCCTTGACAAAGAAAATAGATGTTGCTAGAATGTGCAGTAACGTAGAAAGGTGGTTTTCACATGAGAAAACAAGTGTTATCTCTGTTAGTTGAGAATACTTCCGGTGTTTTAAGCCATATTTCCGGACTGTTCAGCCGACGTGGATATAATATAGACAGTTTTTCCGCAGGCGTGACAGCAGATCCGAGATTTACCAGAATTACAGTAGTTTCCAGTGGAGATGAACAGATTCTGGAACAGATTGAGAAACAGCTGGCGAAACTGGAAGATGTAATTGACATTAAAAAACTTCAGGATGGAGAGTCCGTATGCCGTGAACTGATCCTTGTAAAGATAAAGATCAATGATACACAGCGTCAGGCAGTACTTTCTGTTGCTAATATTTTCCGGGCAAAGATCGTGGATGTCTCTAATGACTCCATGGTGATTGAATTGACCGGTGGCCAAAGTAAGCTTGATGCTTTTTTGGATTTGTTGAGAGGATATGACATTCTTGAATTGGCTCGTACCGGAATTACCGGACTGAGCAGAGGTTCTTCGAATGTTACTATTATAGATTAAATAATCATTTGCAAATGGAGGATAAGACAATGGCAAACGCAAAGATTTATTACCAGGAAGATTGTAACCTTTCTCTTTTAGAAGGTAAAACAATCGCAGTGATTGGCTATGGTAGCCAGGGACATGCACATGCATTAAATGCAAAGGAGTCCGGATGTAATGTCATCATTGGTCTTTACAAAGGCAGCAAATCCTGGGCAAAAGCAGAAGCACAGGGCTTCGAAGTATATACAGCAGCAGAAGCTGCAAAAAAAGCTGATATCATCATGATTCTGATCAATGATGAGCTTCAGGCAGATATGTATAAAAAAGACATTGAGCCGAACCTTGAGGCAGGCAACATGTTAATGTTTGCTCATGGTTTCAACATCCACTTCGGATGCATCAAACCACCAGCAGATGTTGATGTTACAATGATCGCTCCGAAAGGACCGGGTCATACAGTAAGAAGCGAGTATCAGGCAGGCAAAGGTGTTCCGTGTCTGGTAGCTGTAGAGCAGGATGCTACAGGAAAAGCTATGGATCTTGCACTTGCATACTCACTGGCAATCGGTGGAGCAAGAGCCGGTGTTCTTGAGACAACCTTCCGTACAGAGACAGAGACAGACCTCTTCGGTGAGCAGGCAGTACTTTGTGGTGGTGTTTGTGCATTAATGCAGGCTGGTTTCGAGACTCTGGTTGAGGCTGGATATGATCCGAGAAATGCTTACTTCGAGTGTATCCATGAGATGAAACTGATCGTAGACTTAATTTACCAGTCAGGTTTCGCTGGAATGAGATATTCTATCTCTAACACAGCTGAGTATGGCGATTACATTACAGGACCGAAGATCGTTACAGAAGATACAAAGAAAGCAATGAAGAAAATCCTTTCCGATATTCAGGATGGTACATTTGCAAAAGAGTTCTTACTGGATATGTCTCCGGCAGGACGTCAGGTTCACTTCAAAGCTATGCGTAAATTAGCAGCAGAGCATCAGTCTGAGGCTGTTGGTGCTGAAATCCGTAAACTTTACAGCTGGAATGGCGAAGATAAGTTAATCAATAACTAATCAGAAATACAAGACGGGGGTTGCGCATGCGCAGCCCTCTTTTTTAACTAAATGAAGGAAGTCCTCCTGCTTTGATTGCGTAAAGCAATAAGCAGGGCAGGGCTTCTCTTTATCAGGAGGGAATGTATAACCTTCTGATAAGCGGCATAGCAGCTATTTGGTTATGAGCAAGTAGCGTAAGCGGATTGCGAATATCCGCTTGACTCTTGTATTCTGAAAATGTGTATGATAAAATATTGTTTAATGAGTTGATTTACTACAGTAAAGTGATAAAATATATTTTACTGTGAAACATAAGGAGGAACATACAATGGGAATGACTATGACACAGAAAATTCTTGCTGCCCATGCAGGACTTGATTCCGTGACAGCCGGTCAGTTAATTGAAGCAAAACTGGACGTTGTTATGGCAAATGATATTACAGGTCCGATGGCCCTGCCAATTTTCCGGCAGATGGCAGACAAAGTATTTGATAAGGATAAAGTAGTACTGGTACCGGATCATTTTACACCGAATAAGGATATCAAATCCGCGATCAACTCCAGATCTATTCAGGATTTTGCAAAAGAGCAGGGACTGAAATGGTATCTGGTACAAGGAAAATGTGGTGTAGAGCATGCAATTTTACCGGAGTATGGAATCGTTGTAGCCGGTGAATGTATCATCGGTGCAGATTCTCATACCTGTACATATGGTGCACTTGGTGCATTTTCCACCGGTGTAGGAACTACTGATATCGCAACAGGTATGGCAACCGGAGAACTCTGGTTCAAGGTTCCGTCCGCGATTAAATTCGTACTGACTGGAAAACCGGGTCCGTATGTCAGCGGAAAAGATGTTATTATCCACATCATCGGCAAGATCGGTGTAGATGGCGCATTATATAAATCTATGGAGTTTGTCGGCGATGGTATCGCAAACCTGACCATGGATGACCGTTTCACTATGGCAAACATGGCGATTGAAGCAGGTGCTAAAAACGGTATCTTTATCGTAGATGACCAGACCAGAGCTTACATGGACGCTCATTCGGATAAACAGTATACCGTTTATGAGCCGGATGAAGATGCACAGTATGATCAGGTCGTTGAGATTGATCTGTCTGAAGTCCGTCCGACCGTTGCATTTCCACATCTTCCGGGCAATGCAAAGACAATTGATGAAGTAGAGGCTATGGAGCCGATCAAGATCGATCAGGTAGTGATCGGATCATGTACAAACGGACGTATTTCCGATATGAGAAAGGCGGCAGCAATTTTAAAAGGACATACCGTTCATCCGGATGTACGTGTTATGGTTGTTCCTGCTACACAGGAAGTATACAAAGAATGTATCAAAGAAGGTCTTGTTGATATCTTTATCGATGCAGGCTGTGCATTTAATACACCAAGTTGCGGACCATGTATGGGCGGTCATATGGGTGTTATGGCTCCGGGTGAGAAATGTGTATCTACCACAAACCGTAACTTTGTCGGAAGAATGGGAGATGTAGAGTCCCTGATCTATCTGGCATCCCCGGAAGTGGCAGCAGCTAGTGCGATTGCAGGTTATATCGCAAATCCTGAGAAAGTAGGTGACAAATAATGAAAGCAGCAAAAGGACATGTATTTAAATATGGTGACAACGTAGATACAGACGTAATCATCCCGGCAAGATATCTGAATTCATTTGACGCTCAGGAACTGGCAACCCACGCAATGGTTGACATCGATCCGACCTTTACACAGCGTGTACAGCCGGGTGACATTATCGTGGCAAGAAAGAACTTTGGATGTGGTTCTTCCAGAGAACATGCACCGTTATGTTTAAAGACCGCAGGTGTAAGCTGCATTATTGCAGAGACATTTGCACGTATTTTTTATCGTAATTCCATCAATATCGGACTTCCGATCATTGAGTGCCCGGAAGCATCCCGTGAGATCGAGGAAGGCGATGAGGTAGAAATCGATTTCGACAGTGGTAAAATCTATGACCGTACAAAAGGAACCGAGTATCAGGGACAGGCTTTTCCACCATTTATGCAGAAAATCATTGACAGTGAAGGTCTGGTAAATTATATTAACAGCAAACGAAAATAATTGTGATCTGTCGGGTGTTTTCCAGAACAATAGCTTCTGCGTATGATCAGGAGAAAATTGTGGAAATACCGGATGAAAATTTTATGTGAGAGTAGAAAAAGCGAGACAGCAGACAGAAAGGAAGAAATTATGGCAATTTTATATGCAAATACCAGAGATGCATCAGAGAAAGTAACTGCCTCCCAGGCAATTTTAAACGGACTGGCAAAGCATGGAGGATTGTATGTGCCGACAGAAATCCCGAAACTGGATATTCCGGTAGAGGAACTGGCAAAAATGAGTTATCAGGAGACTGCATACGAAGTTATGAGCCGATTCCTGACAGATTTTACAGAGGAAGAACTGAAAAACTGTATCGATCGTGCTTATGATTCCAAATTTGACACACCGGAGATCGCACCGTTAGTAGAAGCAGATGGTGCTTATTATCTGGAGCTGTTCCATGGCGCAACCATTGCATTCAAAGATATGGCCTTATCCATTCTTCCGCATTTGCTGATCACAGCAGCCCGCAAAAATGAAGTGAAAGAGGATATCGTTATCCTGACTGCAACTTCCGGAGATACCGGAAAAGCAGCACTGGCAGGCTTTGCAGGTGTAGAAGGAACCAAGATTATTGTATTTTACCCGAAGAACGGTGTCAGCCCGATTCAGGAAAAACAGATGGTGACCCAGAAGGGTGACAATACCTTCGTTGTAGGAATCCACGGAAACTTCGATCAGGCACAGACAGGTGTAAAACAGATGTTTTCTGATCCGGAGATGAAAGAGGAACTGCTTCAGGCAGGATATCGTTTCTCTTCCGCAAACTCCATCAACATCGGACGTCTGGTTCCACAGATCGTTTATTATGTTTATGCATATGCAAAAATGTATGCAAACGGCAGAATCGCTGAGGGTGAGCCGATCAACGTAGTAGTTCCGACCGGTAACTTCGGAAATATTTTAGCTGCATTCTATGCAAAAAATATGGGACTTCCGATCGCAAAACTGATCTGCGCATCCAATGAGAACAAAGTATTATACGATTTCTTCCGTACCGGAGAATACGACAAAAACCGTGAATTTATCCTGACATCTTCACCGTCTATGGATATTCTGATCTCCAGCAACTTAGAGCGTCTGATTTACCGCATCGCTGGTGAGAGCGCAGACGAAAATGCAAAACTGATGGCAGCATTATCCAAAGATGGAAAATACGTCATCACAGACGAGATGAAGGCTCAGTTAGAGGGCTTCTACGGCAACTACACAACGGAGAAAGAGACAGCAGAAGTAATATCTTCATTATATGAGAAGACAGGTTATGTCATTGATACACATACAGCAGTAGCAGCCGGCGTATACGGAAAATATAAAGCAGAGACAAAGGATGAGACAAAAACAGTCATCGCTTCAACTGCAAGCCCGTTCAAATTTACAAGAAGTGTTATGGATGCTATTGATGAGAAATATGATTCCATGACAGATTTTGAACTGGTAGACGAACTCTCCAGGATTGCGAACGTTAAAGTTCCGCAGGCCATCGAGGATATCCGCAGTGCGGAAGTACTTCATAAGACCGTATGCGAAGTTGCGGAAATGCCGAAGGTGGTAAAAGAGTTTCTTAAAATGGGAGAATAAGAGTAGGCATGGTTGTAGCAGCAGCGCTTAATAGAGACGGGGTTATGAGCATTGTAGATGTGATTTTGATTATTTGCGGCATTTACTGTCTGTTTACTGCAGGCAAGATGAAATGCGAACATCAGATTCCAAAATGGTTGTTTTCCGAACAGGAACTGTATCATATTCGGCAGCCAAAAGAGTTTTGTGAAGTAATGTCACCAAAGACCATTATTTTTGGTGTTTTGTGTATGCTTTTTGGTGTATGGGGACTGATTACAGAGTTTCTTATTACGAATAAATTGGCAGAAGCGATTGGAATTGGCATTTTTCTGGTTGGAATTGCATGGTACATGGCTCAGCTTAGCAAAGCAAAGAAAACATATGGATAAGAAATATATGTAGAAGTAAAAACAGACAGAAGGGTTCAGGGAATATGGAGTAATTTACATTTCCTGAATCTTTCTTTTTTTATTGAAAAAAATTTAATGATCATTTTTCCGAAACACAGTATATATTAATTCACATCTGTAAGCAAGATGGCATTGAAAGTAAGTTCTATTATAAGTGATACAATAATTAAAAAAATAGACTGCCTTATGATATTAATAAGTTATAGTAATTGTTGCCCGGAAACAGAAGGAAAATGCATATTTGTTGTGACAATTTCTGAAAATATCAGTAAGTATAGATTTTTTGTACAAAATGTATTATGATTGATGTATTCGTAAAAATGAGGTAAAGATATGAAGAAAGAAGAATTGTACAGATTTGTTGATCATACTGCATTAAAGGCAGTAACGACCTGGAAAGAGATTCAGCAGTTATGTCAGGAAGCGCGTTTCTTCCGCATGGCTTCTGTATGCATCCCAAGCAGTTATGTAAAGCGTGCACATGAGTATTTTCCGGAATTAAACATTTGCACAGTTGTTGGTTTCCCGCTTGGGAATGCGAATACAGAGGCAAAGCTGATGGAGACACGTCAGGCATTGGCGGATGGTGCCAGCGAGATTGATATGGTAATCAATCTTGGCATGGTAAAGAACAGACAGTATCCACTTGTGACCGAAGAAATTCGTCTGCTGAAACAGGAAGTCGGAGATAAAATTTTAAAAGTTATCATCGAAACCTGTTATCTGACGGAAGAAGAAAAAATTGAGATGTGTCATGCTGTTACAGAAGCAGGAGCGGATTTTATCAAGACATCTACCGGATTTGGAACCGGAGGAGCAACATTGGAAGATGTTCGTCTGATGAAAGAGCATATCGGACCGAATGTAAAGATCAAAGCTGCCGGCGGTATTCGTTCCAAAGAAGATATGGAGCAGTATATTGAAGCAGGATGCAGCAGAATCGGTACAAGCAGTGCAATTTCCATGCTGCAGGACGGAGAATAACATGGATGTAACGGAACTAATCAAAAAAGCAGCAAAAGCGAAAGAAAAAGCATATGTGCCGTATTCCGGTTTTTATGTCGGTGCAGCGCTGCTGTGCAAAGATGGTACCGTATTTACCGGATGCAATATTGAAAATTCTGCTTACGGACCGACAAACTGTGCGGAGCGTACCGCGATTTTTAAAGCCGTTTCAGAAGGTTATCGTGAATTTCAGGCAATTGCGATTATCAGTGACAGCGAAGAAGTAACGTCACCTTGCGGTGTCTGTCGTCAGGTGATGGCAGAGTTTTGCGGACCGGAGTTTGAAGTGACTATGGTAAGCTGCAAGGGCGATTACAAGACAGTTACATTAGAAGAACTGCTGCCTTATGCTTTTTCAATGAAAAAGTAGAAGTAGATGATCGTTTGTCTATGTGTTCTTTTGAAAATAAAAAGTTTACGTTAAGTTCATGTAGTAGATAAACCGTGCCAGAACTTTCCTGAAAAAAATTTGAATTTTTTATTGTCAAGATGCACATAGTAAAGTATAATCATTTATAGCGAAAGCGATTCCTGGGGTGTGCGAGAACCCTGCTATTTTGAACCTACATTTTCTTTTATGGGAATCTTAAATCGCCGGCTGGATGCCAGGCCACCGAATATGCAGTGGAAGGCAGAAGACCGGTTGCGGAATCCCCCCTAGCGTTGCTAGGAGTCAAAATTGCAGGAACGGCACTCTGGGATCACAAAAGAGAAAGACCTACATTACAAAAGATAAAAATCATAAAATACAAAAGAGAATCACCGGATATGATGTGAATGCGTCATATCCGGTTCTTTTTTTGCCCGGAAAACCATAAGGTGTTACATCAGATGTGAGATGATGTTTCACACAAACAGGACTATTTTCAAAATGATTCGATGAAAGATCATTCTCATTTTCATCTCAGTCTGAGTTGAGACTCCCACTTCTGCAAGTGGTGAGTAGTAACAAGTATTTCTCAGTGGGAGTTCAATCTCCGACTGAGATAAATGCTCCGCGAGGGCGCACATTGTCTGGGAGACAATGGTTTTGCGCCGACCGGAACGGAGTGTAGAGTGCAGTGATTCTGAAAAGAAGATGTCAGCTTGCGCTGACCAGAATCACGCACCAAGTCTCACGTGCGTTCGACTTGAAAGAAAGCATGCGGCAAATGGATGACAGTGGGTAAAAAGAGAGGAAGCGTGGCAATGATGAGGCAGCAAAAAACGGTGGTAAGTTATGGACGGGCATATGTGATCAGACAGAAGAACAGGCGCAGACGCCGCAAATATAAATGGTTATGTATGGGAATTGGTTTGCTTTTTGTGTTGGTTTTTCTGTTAAAACCAAATGTGCAGGCAGTAGAGGATGCAGGTGGATGGTCAGATCGTGTCAGATCTTTAGAACTAGCTGGATACCTTCAGGCTGCCAATCTGACACCGGAGGAGACAAGGCGGCTGCTGCTTCCGGAATTGCAGGAATATGTGACAACAGAGGATGTTCAGCTGATTTTTGAAAAACTGGGATTCGGGGAGTATACGGAAGAAATTCTGGGACAGGCACAGCTTGCCGCAGGAGATGTCTTAAGCCGGGCGCAGTGGAATGTGGTGTATGAGCGTTTACTGGAAAAACTTCAGGTAAAGGATACGGTGTCTCAGGTTATGTTACAGTATCTTGGAAAAGTATTCGGAGAAGCACGGATTATGGCAGATAATGGAAATTATGATTGTGATCTGGAAAGCTGCCGGATGGAATATGGAAAAAAATATGTGGTATATGTGCAGGGCAATCTGATCCTTGGAATTTGTTCACAGGAAGAACAGAAACAGACGGAGGGAAAAGACAGTGAAAAGGCGGAAAACGGGGCGACAGAACAGGGGACGGAAGTCACAGATCAGATCACAGTTCCGGATACGATCCGGGTGTTACTGACACAGGATCAGAAGCAGAATGTCTTTCGGGAAGACGTCTGGATCAAATGTGATGCGGAATGGAAGCTTTGTGCCGGAGAAACGGAAGATGTGATTCCGGCAGGAGAAGCACGAAGCTGTAAAGTATGGATGGAGGAGCACCAGACCGATCAGGTGCTTGCCAAAATCTCTGGGGACGGCAAATTAAAATTATGCGATTCGGATGGAAACGAAAAAGGAACCTATGCAGGAAATCTGCATGTGTATCGTGGAGATTCCGGATTATGGCTGGTCAATGAATTGGGAATGGAGGAATATCTGTGCGGTGTAGTTCCCGGGGAAATGCCTTCTTCCTTTGCACCGGAGGCTTTGAAGGCGCAGGCAGTCTGTGCCAGAACTTATGCTGCCATACAGGCACTTGGAACCACGTATGAAACTTATCATGCAGATGTGGATGATACGACCGCATGCCAGGTGTATCTGCCTGCCAACGAAAATCAGGCGGCGACAGATGCAGTAAACGCAACAGCAGGTGAAGTTTTAAACTATGAAGGACGGCTGGCATCGGTCTATTATTTTTCAACTTCCTGCGGTTATACTACCGGTCTGGAAGTGTGGCAGCAGGAACCGTTGGCTTATCTTGGAAAAGTAAGTCTGCTGCTTTCCGGAGAACAGCCGGTTTCTGTGGATGATTTTTTGAAAGACTGGTCCGTGCAGGCATATGACAGCGAAAGCAGATTTTTCCGGTGGAAAGGAGAACTTCAGGTGTCGGAGCGCAGGGATCAGCTGATGAAAAAAATCGAAGAAGCTTTAAGTCGTCAGGATGGGAAACTGACAGCTTTGTCCCGGAACGGACAGCATGTGGCGTCTGTATCCGACTTTGGCGATTGTACCGGAATTAAGATCTGCGACAGGTCAGATTCCGGTGCGGTAACGGATCTGGCAGTTATTTTTGATGCGGGAGAGGTGCATGTATACAATGAAAATCTCATCCGTAACCTGATTTGGCAGATCTGTGTGTCTCTGACGGATAAAAACGGGGAGAATGTCAATACTATTACCATGCTGCCAAGTGCGTTTTTTACGTTGCAGGAACAGGAAAATGGCAGATATGAGATCATGGGCGGAGGACTGGGACACGGGATCGGCATGAGTCAGTACGGTGCAGATGGCATGGCACGGGCAGGCAAAACGGCAGCCGAGATCTTGCAGTATTTTTTCCCTGGAACAGAGCTTTTTTTGGAAAAATAGTAGAGCAGAAAGAAAGGGAAAATGCAAAGGGAGCATGGCAAATAGAAGAAAAAACTTGCTGAAATGGATAAAATCTGGTAATCTATCGAATTGTAAACATATGAGAACGGTGCATTTTATGCATCAAAGGGGAGAAACTATGGACTATAAGCATTTGATACGGTTCTTTTTGGCGAAATTGAAAAAAGATAATATTGGAGCTTATGCGGCACAGGCAGCACTGTTTATCATTATGTCAGCGATTCCATTTCTGTTGGTGTTTCTGTCGCTTCTGCGGTTTACTCCGGTGAGCGAGAGTACGGTACTGTCCGTGATCCAGATGGTGGTTCCGGGGCAGATTAAGATTACACCGATGCTGATCAATATAGTAGACGAAGTGTATACAAATTCAGCGAAGGTGCTGCCAATCGCGGTGATTTTTGCAATTTATTCAGCGGCAAAGTCTATCCAGAGTCTTCGTTACGGATTGAATATCGTTTATGATACCGATGAGACACGAAATTGGTTCGTGCTGCGTTTTCGTGCAATGATCGAGACATTTGTATTGATCTTGGTCATTATTTTACTGATGGTATTTCTGGTGTTTGGTCAGAAGATTCAAAACATGCTGGTGCAGTACGCACCGATTTTGTCTATTGTAACAGACATTATTTTAAAACTGCGTCTGCTCATTTTGTTTTTTGTGCTGATCATATTTTTTATGTTTATTTATAAAGTGCTGCCAAACCGCACCGCTACTTATAGAAGTCAGTTGATCGGGGCAGTTGGATGTTCCGCCGCGTGGTATGTATTTTCCTTTGGACTGTCCATTTATGTGAATTATTTTAATGGATTTTCATTGTATGGCAGTCTGACCACGATTTTATTATTGATGTTCTGGCTTTACATCAGCATGTATATTTTTCTGGTGTGTGCGGAAGTCAACAATCTGTTTGAAATTCTGCTGGTGGAGATTCAGGAAGCGCGTCGTAGAAAAAAAGAACGGCAGCAGGATAAAAATACTTGATGTTTTAAATAAGCTATGCTAGAATAAATGCTAGTTTTGGTTCGGATGTATGATTATGTTTGAATCGTTCCTGAATTACAGATCAGGAACAATATATTAAAAGCTGAGAAGATGTCAGTAGGCAGATGATCGGATTACAGAGAGAGTGTACATTGGCTGAGAATACACTTAAGGAAAGACATCTGGTGAACTTCCCATTGGAGCTGCTGTTTTGAACAACGGAATGTCAAGTAGGAACAGACGGGTCATGCACGTTACGCATTAGAGTGTCCGATGCATGTCGGGAAACCGGGTGGTAACGCGGAAATTTTTCGTCCCTTTTTACGAAGGGGCGTTTTTTTATGTTCTGATAACTCACACTGGATTTCCTGTGAAAAGCACTTTGTGCAGAGGCGCACTCATATAAAACGAAATTATTTATATTTAAAGAAGGAGATTAAAGATGAAAGACAAGTTAAAGCAGATCAGAGAAAAAGCACTTGCTTCTATCGAGAATTCTGAGGGATTAAATGGATTAAATGATGTCCGTGTCGCTTTCCTTGGAAAAAAAGGTGAACTTACTGCTGTATTAAAAGGAATGAAAGATGTCAGCCCGGAGGAGCGTCCGCTGGTTGGTCAGATGGTAAATGAGACCAGAGCTGCTATCGAGCAGAAACTGGAAGAGAGAAAGAAAAAAATGGAAGCTCTGGAACTGGAGAACAAACTGAAAAAAGAAGTCATCGACGTAACACTTCCGGCAAAGAAAAACCGCGTTGGACACGGTCATCCAAATACCATTGCCCTGGAAGAAGTAGAGCGTATCTTTGTTGGTATGGGATATGAAGTCGTAGAAGGACCGGAAGTAGAGTATGATTACTACAACTTTGAGGCTCTGAATATTCCGGCAAACCATCCGGCAAAAGATGAGCAGGATACTTTCTACATCAATGACAAGATCGTACTTCGTACCCAGACTTCTCCGGTACAGGTTCGTGTTATGGAAAAAGGTAAACTGCCGATCCGTATGATCGCACCGGGACGTGTATTCCGTGCCGATGAGGTAGATGCAACCCATTCTCCGTCCTTCCATCAGATCGAAGGTCTGGTAATCGACAAAGGTGTTACATTTGCAGATCTGAAAGGAACACTGCAGGAGTTTGCAAAAGAACTGTTCGGACCGGAGACAAAAGTAAAATTCCGTCCGCATCACTTTCCGTTCACAGAGCCGAGTGCAGAGGTAGACGTAACCTGCTTCAAATGTGGTGGAAAAGGATGCCGTTTCTGTAAAGGCGAGGGATGGATCGAGATCCTTGGCTGTGGAATGGTTCATCCGCACGTACTTGAAATGAGCGGAATTGATCCGAAAGAATATTCCGGATTCGCTTTCGGTGTAGGTCTGGAGCGTATCGCACTGTTAAAATATGAGATCGACGACATGCGTCTGCTTTATGAAAACGATGATCGTTTCTTAAAACAGTTCTAAATCGTAGATTTTCGAATCTGCACGAGCAAAGCGAAATAACATTTTTGAATAATAGATTAGTAGGAGAAAGAAACATGACAACTTCATTATCTTGGATAAAAGCATATGTTCCGGAATTAGAAGTAGAGCCGCAGGAATACATGGATGCGATGACACTTTCCGGTTCAAAAGTAGAAGGATATAAAAAATTAGATGAGGATCTGGAAAAAATCGTCATCGGTCAGGTATTAAAAGTAGAGAAACACCCGGATGCAGACAAACTGGTGATCTGCCAGGTAGATATCGGCGGAGAGACCACACAGATCGTAACCGGTGCACCAAATGTATTTGAAGGTGCAAAAGTTCCGGTTGTATTAGACGGCGGACGTGTTGCCGGCGGACATGATGGAAAAGTCGTAGAAGGCGGCATCAAGATCAAAAAAGGAAAATTAAGAGGCGTAGAGTCAAATGGTATGATGTGTTCCATCGAAGAGCTTGGTTCTACAACCGATATGTACCCGGATGCAGCTCCGGACGGACTTTACATTTTACCGGAAGATGCTCCGGTTGGCGAGAGCGCAGTCACTTATCTTGGATTAGACGATGTCGTTGTAGAGTACGAGATCACATCCAACCGTGTAGACTGTTTCTCCATTCTTGGTATTGCCCGTGAGGCAGCAGCTACTTTCGGAAAAGAGTTTGTTCCTCCGGTAGTGACAGAGACTGGAAATTCAGAGGACGTAAACGACTATATCAAAGTATCTGTAGAAGATGCAGACCTTTGCCCGCGTTATACTGCACGTGTAGTAAAAAATATCAAACTTGCTCCATCACCGAAGTGGATGCAGCACAGACTGGCTTCCCACGGTATCCGTCCGATCAACAACATCGTAGATATCACAAACTACGTGATGGAAGAGTTTGGTCAGCCGATGCATGCATATGATCTGGATACGATTGCAGGTCATGAGATCCGTGTTCGCCGTGCAGCAAAAGGTGAGAAATTCGTGACATTAGATGGTCAGGAGCGTACCTTAGATGACAGCATTCTGATGATCTGTGACGGTGAGAAAGCCGTTGGACTTGCAGGTATCATGGGTGGCGAAAACTCCATGATCACAGATAATGTACAGACGATGTTATTTGAGGCAGCATGCTTCGATGGAACAAACATCCGTCTGTCCAGCAAAAAAGTAGGTCTTCGTACCGACGCCTCTTCCAAATTTGAAAAAGGTCTGGATCCGAACAATGCCATCGAGGCTATGAACCGTGCCTGCCAGCTCATCGAAGAACTTGGCGCAGGTGAAGTCGTTGGCGGTGTCGTTGATGTATACCAGAAAGAAATGACAGGCAGAAGAATCGCATTTGATCCGGATTGGATCAATGGTCTGCTCGGAACTGATATTTCTGCAGAGACAATGATCGGATATTTCAAAAAAATCGACCTTGGTTTTGATGAGGAAACACAGGAAGTCATCGTTCCATCCTGGAGACAGGATTTGCTCCGTGATGCAGATATCGCAGAGGAAGTAGCACGTTTCTACGGATATGACAATATCCCGACAACACTTCCATCCGGAGAATCCACAACAGGTAAACTGTCCTTTAAACTTCGTGTAGAGGAAGTGGCAAGAGAAGTTGCCCAGTTCTGCGGATTTTCACAGGGAATGACATACTCCTTTGAGAGTCCGAAGGTATTTGATAAATTATTACTTCCGGCAGACAGTCAGCTGCGTAATACCGTAACGATTTCCAATCCGCTTGGAGAGGACTTCAGTATTATGCGTACAGTTTCTTTAAATGGAATGCTGACATCTCTTTCTACCAACTTCAATCGTAGAAACAAAGATGTTCGACTGTATGAATTAGGAAATATTTATCTGCCAAAACAGGAGCCTGTTACAGAACTTCCGGAAGAGCGCATGCAGTTTACACTGGGATTCTACGGTGATGGCGATTTCTATACCATGAAAGGTGTTATTGAGGAGTTTCTGTATAAAGTAGGTATGAATCTGAAACCGGAGTATGATCCGGAGTCGGAATTGTCCTTCTTACATCCTGGACGTCAGGCAAATGTTATTTATGATGGTCAGGTAATCGGCTACCTCGGTGAGGTTCATCCGACTGTTGCAGCAAATTACTCCATTAAAGATCGCGTATACGTTGCTGTCATTGATATGCCGGAAATCGTTTCCCGTGCAACTTTTGACCGCAAATACGAAGGCATTGCAAAATATCCGGCTGTAAGCCGCGACCTCAGTATGGTTGTTCCGAAACATGTACTTGCAGGCGATATTGAGAAGGTATTTGACGAGAGAGGCGGCAAGATTCTTGAGTCTTATGAATTATTTGATATTTATGAGGGCGCACAGATTAAAGCAGGATTCAAATCTCTGGCTTATAAACTGACCTTCCGTGCAAAAGACCGTACGTTAGAGGAAGCAGATATCACTGCTGCCATGAAGAAGATAATGAACGGTCTGGAGCGTCTTGGTATCGAGTTGCGCCAGTAGAAAGTTGGTGTCTGTATTGAATGAAAACGAAATGAAGGTAACAGATTATTATTTTGATCTGCCACAGGAGCAGATTGCGCAGGACCCGCTGGAGGATCGTTCATCCTCCAGACTTCTGGTCCTGGATAAAGAGACTGGCGAGTATTCTCATCATGTATTCCGGGAAATCACAGAATTCCTGAAACCAGGTGACTGCCTTGTCTTAAACAATACAAAAGTAATTCCGGCCCGTCTGTTTGGTGAAAAAGAGGGGACTCAGGCAAAAATTGAAATTCTGTTGCTAAAACGCAAGGAAAACGATGTCTGGGAAACGCTGGTAAAACCGGGTAAAAAGGCAAAAGTCGGCACAAAAATTATTTTTGGTGGTGGACTTTTAGTCGGTGAAGTGATTGATATCGTGGAAGATGGCAACCGTCTGATCAAATTTACTTATGAAGGAATTTTTGAAGAAATTCTGGATCAGTTAGGTCAGATGCCGTTACCGCCATATATCACACATCAGTTAAAGGACAAGAACCGTTATCAGACTGTTTATGCAAAATATGACGGTTCTGCAGCAGCTCCGACTGCAGGGCTGCATTTTACACCGGAACTGCTTCAGCAGGTAAAGGATATGGGCGTTGATATTGCAGAGGTAACACTGCATGTCGGACTTGGTACGTTCCGTCCGGTAAAAGTGGACAATATTCTGGATCATCATATGCATTCAGAATTCTATATGGTAACACAGGAAGCCGCTGACAAGATCAACAATGCGAAGAAAAACGGTCATCGTGTAATCTGCGTCGGAACTACAAGCTGCCGTACCATTGAGTCTGCAGCAGACGAAAACGGTATGCTGAGAGAAAGCAGCGGTTGGACGGAGATATTCATCTATCCGGGCTATCAATTCAAAGTGCTGGATTGTCTGATCACAAACTTCCATTTGCCGGAGTCAACGTTGCTGATGCTGGTTTCTGCACTTGCAGGAAGAGAGCATGTGCTGGCGGCTTATGAGGAAGCAGTGAAGGAAGGATACAGATTTTTCTCCTTCGGGGATGCGATGTTTATTCAGTAGAAAGAATTTCTAAGAAAATATAGTGGGATAAATAGTACCTGTGACAGCGTGTGTGCTGTCGCGGGTGCTATTTTTGCGATTGCTGATTTTTTCGATATAGAAGAAAGAGCATGAATAATAGAATTACTGGAAAAATAAGCCCGCATCTCATGCCGCTCCTAATATTATTCCCAGCGTTCTGAGTGATACGGCCAACAATTCCAGGCCCGATACTGCCGCCTAAATCTCCTGCCATGGCAAGGAGAGAGAACATAGCTGTCCCCCCTTTTGGAAACGTTTTTGAGGAAATACTGATCGTTCCCGGCCACATAATTCCAACTGAAAATCCACATACTATACAACCGATAAGTCCGATAATCGAATTAGATGACAAGGCAGAAAGAAGATAGCAGATAACACATAATATGCCGGAACCACCCATAAACTTCATTAAATCCAGCTGTTTTCCATATTTCCCAAAAATTATGCGGCTGATGCCCATGGTGACTGCAAACATACATGGACCTGCTAAATCTCCCAGTGCTTTTGACAATCCCAGTGCAGATTCGGCATAAGCAGATGCCCATTGAGCCATTGCAAGTTCAGAAGCTCCAGAACATACCATCAGACATATCACAACCCAGAAAAAAGGTTTGGCAAATAGACTTTTAATTCCCATTCCGGTGCCGGTGTCAACCAGATGCTCAATCGGACAGGTCATGAAATTATAAGTGTTAACAGCAGGAATGAGCGCCCATATTACGGCAAGCCATTTCCAACTGTTTATGCCGAATATCAGAAAAAACAAGCTGGAAATCAAAATTGTTCCAACAGCTCCCCAACAGTAAAAGGAATGGAGCAGGCTCATCGTTGCTTCTTTGTTTTCAAATGGACAGGCTTCAATAATAGGGCTGCAAAGTACTTCGATTAAACCACTTCCGATAGCATAAACAACGACACTGCATATAATTCCAATGAAAGGATCAGGTAAAAGATCAGGTAAAAATGCCAGTCCAACCAGTCCAAGTGAAGCAAATATTTCTGATGCAACAACGCAAATACGATATCCGATATAATCTACAAATTTGGCACAGAACAGATCAACCAGAAGCTGTGTAAAAAAGAAGAAAGTGGATATCAAAGCAATATTACCGAGTGAAATATGGTAGTCATTGTGAAATTTTAAAAAAAGAAGCGGTGCAAAGTTTGCCGCAATCGCCTGCGTGATAAAGCCCATATAACAGGCAATTTTTGTCTTATGATAGTCATTTTTCTTTACAACATTCACTTTTTATTTTCCGCTCCGAATATTTTTGACAGTTTTATGTTCAATAGAAAGATGTTCATAAATACGTTTTCCACCATTTCCGCTTGGAGCCTGAGCTAGTAATCCGACTTTGATGATTGGTTTAGACGGCAAATGGAAATACCTCATCATGTAAAAGTTTGTACCATCTGCTGAATAATGGAATGCAAAATTATTTCCTACTCTGCATACCTGAAGCCAGGCAGAATTACTATCAATGTTACAGCCGTTTGCATCATCAGAATCGCCTTTGGTAACAACACTTACAGCTGCATGGGTTCCAAAATCTGTCAGTTCAAAACAACATTTTGCCCAATGACTCTCATCTGCCATTACCATTACAGAAGCAGAATCATAGATTTCTTTAAAATCATGGGATACTTTTACTTTAAGAACAAAGTCTCCATTAATTTCAGTATAATAATATGGGGCATTACAAAGTGATTCTGGCAAAATACCTTCTTCACATTCGTCAATGCTGCCACAAAAAAAGTCTGTTTTTGGTGGTGCGGTTATTTCAATTCTGTCTCCTTCAATGCTGATCTCACTTTCATTCATCCATTTAAAAATCATACGAATACCTCTTTTCCTTTTTTTATTTGATTATATAGCAAACAATAAACATATGCATTGAATTAAATCACCAGAATACTGTATAATATCGTAAAAGGAAAGAATGTGATATGGAGATGGATTATAATAAAATACTTACAGACGAGGACTTTATGGAAATCAAGCAGCACGGAACCAGTGATTATCCATTTCAGTATTATTATGATGATCTGGAGTTATTTGATTTTCATTGTATTGAATGGCACTGGCACAGAGAATTTGAGTTTTTATATGTTGAGTCTGGACAAATTATATGTGGAATAGGTGAAAAACAGATTATATTGTCAGAAGGAGATGCAATTTTTATCAATTCTAAAATATTGCATCGGTTTTATGCATCATCAGGTGGTGTCATTCCTAATTTTGTATGTATGCCTGAATTTATTGCACCAGAGAATAGTTTGGTTTATAAAAAATATATTTTACCAATCATTTCATCGAATATGTCTTTTCAGTGTTTTCAGATTGCTGAACCATGGCAGGCAAGGATTATACAAATCATGATAAAAATAATGAAAACACAGGAGAATGAGAAAATAAGGGAGCTTTCCACGTTGTCCTTGTTGCAGGATTTATGGCTGATTTTTTACGAAAATGTAAAGTTATTGGATAAAGAAAAAATGCAAACAGTTGACGAGACTGCACAGAAAAGAGTACAGTTGATGATGCAATATATACATGAAAACTATAATCATGAGCTGTCACTGGATGAAATAGCTTCACATATCGGAATCAGCAAAAGTACTGCGCTTAATTTGTTTCAACGATTTTTACATATTACACCGGTCAGTTATTTGATAGGATATAGACTGCAGGCAGCTTCTTGGCTATTGAAAAATACGAATAAAAAGGTAAAAACCATTGCCTATGAAAGTGGATTCCGTAATGTCGATTACTTTTGCAGATTGTTTAAAAAACGTTATCATTTAACACCATCAGAATATCGTTGCGCATGTTAAAACGGTATATCTGTAAGTGACCGCTAGATGAGTCAACCACAATATACCAGTTTGTTATAAAAAAAAGGAGTACATATGCAATTATTAATTCAACAACGTGTATTTTCCTGGTCAGATACATATGATATCTACGATGAAAAGGGAAATCAGAAGTATTTTGTAAAAAATGAACTTATCTCATTAGGACACCGCCTGCATGTATACGATGCGGCGCATAATGAAATTGGATTTATCAAACAGAAACTATTCTGCTTACTTCCGACTTTTGAAATCGAATGGAACGGACAGTTGATGGGGCACATAGAGCAGCGTTTTGCTTTATTCCGCCCAAAATATGATGTGGATTTCATGGGATGGCGTGCAGAAGGTGATTTCATGGGCTGGGATTACGATGTGTATGAAGCGTGCAGCGCAGTTGTTCATGTACATAAAAAGATTCTGAGTTGGGGCGACACCTATGCCATCGAGTTTGATGATCCGAAGCATGAAATTCCGGCATTGTTACTGGTATTGGCCATTGATGCGGCAAACTGTTCACAGAATAATTCTTAAATGTCCGTTTTACAAAGGCTGAAGGAATAGAACAAAAAGTAGAAAGAGAATTAGCAAGAATATGGGAAAAACATTAGTCATTGCCGAAAAACCTTCCGTTGGGCGGGATATCGGCAGAGTTTTAAAGTGTGGAAAGAAAATTGACGGAGCTTTGGAAGGCAGTCAGTATATTGTAACCTGGGGATTAGGCCACTTGGTTACGCTGGCAGATCCGGAGCATTACGATAAAAAATACAAAGACTGGAAAATGGAAGATCTTCCGATGCTTCCGGGGAAAATGGATATTGAGGTCATCAAGCAGACTGGGAAGCAATATCAGGCAGTAAAACGACAGATCTACCGTAAGGATGTATCGGATATCGTCATTGCCACCGATGCTGGCCGAGAGGGAGAGTTGGTTGCCCGCTGGATTTTGAAAAAAGCGGACAATCATAAGCCATGCAAACGTCTTTGGATTTCTTCTGTAACAGATAAGGCAATCCGTCAGGGATTTGAGCATCTGAAAAGCGCAAAAGAATACGATAATCTGTACCATGCGGCAGTCTGCCGTGCGGAGGCAGACTGGCTGGTGGGATTAAATGCCACCAGAGCATTGACCTGCAAATACAATGCGCAGTTGTCCTGCGGCCGTGTGCAGACACCGACCCTAGCCATGATTGCAAAGCGGGAAGAAGAAATTCGGAAATTTGTTCCAAAATCATACTATGGGCTGCAATTGCAGGCAGAGGGTGTGGTATTTACCTGGAAAGATGAAAAAAGCGGCAGTTATCGTAGTTTTCAGAAGGAACGGATAGAGAATATCCAGAAGAAACTGTCTGGAAAGAAACTTCAGATCATAAAAGCGGATACAAAAGTGAAAAAGCAGGGCGCACCGCAGTTATACGATCTGACACAGTTACAGCGGGAAGCCAATCAGAGATTTGGATTTTCTGCAAAAGAAACACTGAATATCATGCAGCGGTTGTATGAAAATCATAAAGTCCTGACTTATCCGCGAACGGATTCCCGTTATCTGACCGCAGATGTCATGGGAACGATCAAAGAGCGTCTGCAGGCCATCAATGCAGGCGCTTACCGGGAGTTTGCAGCTCCGCTGATCCGACGGGAACTGCCGAAGAAACCTGCATTTGTCAATGATGCAAAAGTCAGCGACCACCATGCCATCATTCCGACGGAGCAGGCACCAAATTATATCCATATGAGCAATGAAGAGCGAAAAATCTACGACATGGTAGTGCGCAGATTCCTGGCAGTTATGTATCCGGCGTATGAATACGAAGAATCTGTATTGACCGGAGAAGTGGCAGGGGAACATTTTTATGCCAGAGGAACCCGTTCGCTGCATATGGGATGGAAAGCGGTTTATGAAAATCAGTCCGAAGATGAGGAAGAGGAGGAGTTAAAACGCCAGAATCTTCCTGTGATGCAAAAAGGGCAGGAATTTTCTATCTCCAATATCCGCCTTACAGAAGGTAAGACAAAGCCACCGGCACGATTTACGGAAGGCACTCTGATCGCTGCTATGGAAAATCCAGTGCGTTATATGGAAAGTGGCAATAAAGAAATGGCAAAGACACTTGGCGCGACCGGCGGTTTAGGAACGGTTGCGACCAGAGCGGATATTATTGAAAAATTGTTCTCCAGCTTTTTGTTAGAGAAAAAAGGCGAAGACATTTATACTACAGCAAAAGCACGTCAGCTTCTGGAACTGGTTCCGGAAGATCTGCGCAAGCCGGAACTGACAGCACAGTGGGAAATGAAGCTCTCAAAGATTGCAGAAGGAAAACTTTCAGACCAGAAGTTTATGACTGAGATTCGGACTTATTCAACGGATCTGGTAAAAGAGATCAAGACAGCGGAAGGAACGTTCCGTCATGATAATATGACAAACAAACTTTGTCCGAATTGCGGGAAACGTCTGCTTGCTGTAAATGGCAAAAACAGTCGGATGCTTGTGTGTCAGGACCGGGAGTGTGGCTATCGTCAAACCATTGCGAAGACTACGAACGCACGCTGTCCGCAGTGTCATAAACGAATGGAACTGATCGGCAGCGGTGAGAATGCTTCTTTTGTATGCAAGTGTGGATATAAGGAACGTCTGAGTAAATTTCAGGAGCGCCGGAAAAAAGAGGGCGCAGGAGTTTCCAAGCGTGATGTACAGAATTATCTGAAGAAACAGCAGAAAGAGGCAAAGCAGGAGACTGGCAGCAATGCAATGCTGGATGCACTGAAAAACATTAAATTATAAGTCGACGAATAGAATTTCTGAACAAAATACAGGTGAAGAATATAAAAATCAGAAGTAACGGCAGAAATTGATTCAAGATAGAAATTTAAGCTGAATATCTGACTGAAATAAAGTAGTCAGAGAACAATAATTAAAAGGGCGAAAAGATACGGTAAAACGTGAATTTTCGCCTTTTTTGCACTTATTGATACACAATTTGCATTTTTATTCACTTTTTAAAATTATACATGAATTTGTTTCATCTATAAAATGAAAAAAAGTCATTTCATCTCTTTACATTCAAAAAGTACACCGATATAATGTTAAAAGTTGATGAAAATAAGAAATTTATTTCATAAGTAAATGTTATTTACTGCGCTGCTTGCGCAGTTGCATAAGAAGGAGAGAGATAGATCATGAAAAACGGAATTGAGATCAGATGGCATGGCCGTGGCGGTCAGGGTGCCAAGACAGCAGCACTGCTTCTGGCAGATGTAGCTTTTAAAACCGGAAAACATGTACAGGGTTTCCCGGAGTACGGTCCGGAGCGTATGGGCGCACCGATCACTGCTTATAACAGAATCAGCTCAGATGTGATCCGCGTTCATTCCAATATTTATGATCCGGATTTTGTTGCAGTCGTTGATGAAACATTATTACATACCGTAGATGTGACAGCCGGATTGAAAAAAGAGGGTGCGATCATTGTCAATACTGCAAAATCCAAAGAAGAAATTATGCCGCAGTTAAACGGATACGAAGGTCGCGTGGTTACCATTGATGCCAGAACCATTTCCGAGGAGGCACTTGGAAAATATTTCCCGAACTCCCCGATGCTGGCAGCAGTTGTTGCAACCACAGGTGTTATGCCGAAAGAGACATTTTTACATGAGATGCGTGCTTCTTACAAACATAAATTTGCAAAGAAACCGGAAGTTATCGATGGAAATATGAAAGCACTGGAGATGGCTTTTGCAGCCGTAGAGGAAGCATAGAGGAGACAGAAAATGAGAACAGATATTAATAAAATCAATGAACATACTCCACATACAGGGCTGACCGAGGGAATGCAGGTATTTGCTGCAGGAACATCCAAATATTTCAAAACCGGTGAGTGGAGAAACAATACACCAGTTTATTTAGAGGACAATTGCAAACAGTGTCTGCTGTGCGCACCAGTTTGTCCGGACAGTTCCATTCCGGTCAAAGACCAGAAGAGAGGCGCATTTGACTTAGATCACTGCAAAGGCTGCGGTATCTGTGCAAATGTATGTCCGTTTGGAGCAATTAAAATGAAGGAGGGCGTAGAATAATGGGAATCAAAGAACGTATGTCAGGTAACGAGGCCGTTGCCTACGCAATCAAACAGGTAAATCCGGATGTTATGCCGGCATTTCCAATCACGCCGTCCACAGAGATCCCGCAGATGGTTTCCACATACATCGCAAACGGCGAGATCGATACAGAATTTATCCCGGTAGAGAGTGAGCATTCTGCAATGAGTGCCAGCATCGGATCAGAAGCAGCAGGCGCAAGAACACTGACTGCAACTTCTTCCGCAGGTCTGGCTCTGATGTGGGAGGAACTGCTTCTGGCAGCTTCTAACCGTATGCCGATCGCTCTGACATTGGTAAACAGAACCCTGTCCGGTCCGATCAACATCAACTGTGATCATACCGATGGTATGGGTGCCCGTGATACCGGATGGATCCAGATTTACGCAGAGAACAATCAGGAAGTATATGATAACTTCATTCAGGCATACCGCATTGCTGAGCATAAAGATGTCCGTCTGCCGATCATGGTCTGCCAGGATGGTTTCATCACCAGCCACGCAGTAGAAAATATTGAATTATTAGAGGATGCTCCGGTCAAAGAGTTTGTTGGAGAATATCATCCGGAAGAGTATCTGTTAAACCCGGGCAAACCGGTTTCTGTCGGACCGTATGCAGTTTCCAACTACGTTATGGAAGGCAGAAAAAATCAGTTAATCGCTCTGGAAAATGCAAAACAGGTTATTTTAGACGTAGCAAAAGAGTTCGCAGGAATTTCTGGCAGAGAGTATGGTCTGTTTGAAGAATACAAGACAGAAGACGCCGATTATGTCATGGTAATTATTGGTTCTGCAGCAGGAACAGCCAAAGAAGCAGTTGACGAACTTCGTGAGGAAGGCAAAAAAGTCGGCGTGTTAAAACTGCGTGTCTTCCGTCCGTTCCCGGCAGAAGAGATTGTAGAAGCAATCAAAAACTGCAAAGCAGTGGCAATCATGGATCGTTGCGAGAGCTACAACGGAAACGGTGGACCGCTTGGTTCTGAAATCACAGCAGGTCTGTACCGCACAAGAACTTATATGGAAGCAATCAACTACACCTATGGACTTGGCGGCCGTGATTTCACGGTAGAAGATGCAAAAGATGTCTTTGCAGAACTGGCAGATGTCGTAGAAAATGGTAAACCGGTAACACAGTATCAGTATATCGGTCTGAGAAAGTAGGAGGCAGAGTGATGAGCGAATATAAATTTAAAGAAGTTATGAGCAAACCGGAACGTCTGGCTCCGGGACACAGAATGTGTGCAGGATGTGGCGCAACCATCGCAGTTCGTGCCGTACTTCGTGCACTTCATGAGGGAGATCAGGCCGTGATCGGTAATGCAACCGGATGTCTGGAAGTTTCTTCCTTCATGTATCCATATACCGCATGGGAAGACAGTTATATCCACAATGCATTTGAAAATGCAGGTGCTACCTTAAGTGGTGTTGAAACAGCATACAAAGCACTGAAAAAACGTGGCCGTCTGCCGGAAGATGCCACATTCAAATTCATTACCTTCGGTGGTGACGGTGGTACATATGATATCGGTTTCCAGTCCCTTTCCGGAGCAATGGAGCGTAATCACGACATGGTATACGTCTGCTACGATAATGGTGCATACATGAACACAGGTATTCAGCGTTCTTCCGCAACACCAATGTATGCAGATACTACAACTACACCGGTTGGAACACAGTCCAACGGTAAAATGCAGAACAGAAAAGATCTGGCATCTATTATCGCAGATCATGATGTTCCGTATGTTGGTCAGACAACGATGATCGGTAATTTCTCCGATCTTCACAAAAAAGCAGAGAAAGCCATCTACACAGAGGGTGCTGCTTTCTTAAATATCATGACTCCATGTCCGCGTGGATGGCGTTATGATACTGCAGATATCATGAAAATCTGTAAACTTGCAGTTGAGACATGTTACTGGCCGATGTTTGAGGTAGAGCATGGCAAATGGCGCTTAACATACGAGCCAAAGAAAAAACTGCCGATCGAGGACTTTTTACGCGAGCAGGGCAGATTCAAACATCTGTTCAAACCGGGCAATGAAGATCTGATTGCACAGTTCCAGGATGAGGTTGACCGTCGTTGGGAAGAACTGCAGTACAAATGTGCACGATAATCCGGGAGGAATAAATATATGACTTTGTTATCCTATCAGGTATTTCAGACAGTGGTGGGACAGGGAAGTTTTCAGAAGGCGGCAGAGATTTTAAATCTGACGCCTTCTGCTGTCAGTCATGCGATTGCATCGATGGAGCAGGAACTGGGATTTTCCCTGTTTACGAGAAATAAGGCAGGGGTAGCCCTGACCAACTATGGAGAACATCTGCTTCCATATGTGAATGCGGTGTTAAACAGTGACGAAAGCCTGCAGCAGGCAATTGCGGGACTGAACGGACTGAAAATGGGAAATGTAAAAGTGGGCTGTTTTTCCAGCGTATGCACAAACTGGATGACAGACATCATTCATTCCTTTCATCAGCGTTACCCGGACATTAATATCGAACTGTATCAGGGAACCTATGCGGACGTGTCTTACTGGATCAAAAACGGCATTGTAGACATCGGTTTTCTGTCCCTGTCCTCTGCGGGAGACTTGCCAATCGAGCCACTGTACCGAGATCCTCTGCTCTGCGTTGTTCCAAAAGGCTATCGCAAACGGGAAGATACTCCATACATGACACCAGATGAAATGAAAGACGAAGTCTTTGTCTCACAGATGGAGACCACCGATGCGGATATTGCAATTTTTATGAAACAGAACGGACTTGGAAACGTGCGGATGGACTACCACGTTGTAGATGACCTGTCCACCATCGCACTGGTGGCCGCAGGACTTGGCATCTGCATCATGCCAGAACTGGTCATGAACGACATTCCATACGCAGTAGACCGTTATCCGATGATGCCGGAAGCATACCGTGTCATTGGAATTTCGGCATTAAACCCGAATTTCCTTGCACCGGCAGTGAAAATGCTATATCAGCATGTGATTGAGAAATATAAAACGGTTGAGAGTGACTAAACGGAAATTTAAAAGTTTGACAATCCTTGTGCTGTGGTTGAATTACACAAAAAGAGTGCCAAAATATGAGAAAATTCGCCAGATTACATAAATTAACAAAAATTTAAGAAATTTTATTGACTTTTTATTACGATGAGGGTAATATTACAGTCATCAAAGGCAAAGGTGCTGAGAAGAATAAGCTTCCGGTGCCTTTTTCTGTTTTCCGGGATATTTATTTTTGGATGACAGATAACTGAACTTGCGAACAACAGTTACCTGTTTTCCAAAATAAAATGACCGGACAATAGAAAAACTCTGATAGCGACACAATGGAGTGTCATCTGCAGGCTAGCGGCAGGTGATGCTCCTTTTTTGTTTGACAGAAAAGGTTTCAAAACTTTTTCTGAGTGTCGTTTTAAAATATGGTTCGACAGAACCAAAAACCAGGAGGTAAGTTATGACGCAGGAGATTATGACTTTTATTAGTGACAACATATTTGGTGTCTGGTTTCTGATAGGTGCCGCATTGGTATTCTGGATGCAGGCAGGTTTCGCAATGGTGGAAGCAGGTTTCACCAGAGCAAAAAACACCGGTAACATTTTGATGAAGAATTTGATGGACTTTTGTATTGGTACTGTAATGTTCATCCTGATTGGTTTTTCCTTCTTACTTGGCGAAGATGTGTTAGGGTTTATCGGAAAACCGGGATTTGATCTTTTCTCATCCTACAGCAATTTCAGTTTTTCAAGTTTCGTATTTAACTTAGTATTCTGTGCTACTACAGCAACCATCGTTTCCGGTGCTATGGCAGAGAGAACAAAATTTTTATCCTATTGTATTTATTCCGGAGTTATCTCCGCATTGATCTACCCGATCGAAGCTCACTGGATCTGGGGCGGTGGCTGGTTAGCACAGCTTGGCTTCCATGATTTTGCAGGATCCTGTGCAATTCATATGGTTGGTGGTGTCAGCGCACTGATCGGTGCATGGCTCCTTGGACCACGTATCGGTAAATTTACAAAAGATGAGAATGGAAAGATCAGAAAAGTAAACGCGATTCCGGGACACAACCTTGCACTTGGCTGCCTTGGCTGCTTCATTCTCTGGTTTGGCTGGTATGGATTCAACGGCGCAGCAGCAACAAGTATTGATCAGTTAGGTTCGATTTTCCTTACAACAACCATTTCACCGGCAGTTGCAACGGTTGTTTGTATGATATTTACATGGTTAAAATATGGTAAACCTGATGTTTCCATGTGTCTGAATGCTTCTCTGGCAGGTCTGGTAGCGATCACAGCTCCATGTGATGTTACAGATGCAGCAGGTTCCATCGTAATCGGTGCTGTTGCAGGTTTATTAGTAGTATTTGGTGTATGGCTTCTTGATTATAAGTTACATGTAGATGATCCGGTTGGTGCGGTCGCAGTTCACTTTATGAATGGTATCTGGGGTACTTTCGCAGTAGGTCTTTTTGCTACAAACACAGCTCCGGGTTATGCAATCGCAGATAAAAATGGAAATGAACTTGTCGGCCTCTTCTATGGCGGCGGTGTTAAATTATTAGGTCTGCAGTGCCTTGGTATCATTACCGTTCTGGCATGGGCAGCAGTTACCATTACAATCACATTCCTTGTAATCCGTGCAACAATTGGTCTTCGTGTTACAGAAGAAGAGGAAATCATCGGTCTGGATCAGACAGAGCATGGTCTGGCAAGTGCTTATGCAGACTTCGCATTAACATCCAGCATCAACAATTTCTCATCTGCAACTCCGGTCAAACTTCCGAAGAATGCAGTGCCGATCGACGAGGCAGTTCCGGTACAGGTTCGTACTCCGGATCCGTCTATCGCAACAGGCAGCGATGTAAGCATTACAAAGATTACAATCTATGCAAAACAGAGCAGATTCGATGCCCTCAACGAGGCAATGGCAGCCATTGGTATCAATGGTATGACCGTTACAAATGTACTTGGTTGTGGTGCTCAGCACGGCAGAACAAGCAAATATCGTGGTGTTACTATGGATATGAACTTACTGCCTAAGATCCAGGTTGATATTGTAGTAAGTAAAGTTTCTCCTAGAACTGTTATTGAAGCTGCTAAGAAAGCACTGTATACCGGTCATATCGGTGATGGTAAGATCTTTGTATACAATGTAGAAAATGCAATTAAGATCAGTACCGGTGCAGAAGGTTATGATGCACTTCAAGATTAACTGTAAAAGGCAATAGTAGTAATAATAAGCTGATACAATTTCAGTAATTTAGTAATTCTTCAAAATCCTTATATAAAACCTTAACGAAAAAGCAGATGCTTCGGATTTTTGTCTGGAACATCTGTTTTTTTATCGTAGATCTAAATTTTATCATGAATCAAAAGTTCAAGCAGACGATGTGCAGCCATGCTCATAGGATGAGTCTGATCATACACAATGCTGACCTGGCGGGTAGGAAGTGCCTCTCTCAATTTCAAAGAAACTACAGAATTGTTCTGTAATGCATCCGTAACCATTGGCTCAGGAAGAAAAGCAAGTCCAAGCTCATTTTTGACCAGGGGAAGAATCTGATCTGTCGTGGCCGTTTCAATATCCGGGACCAGACGCAGACCATGAGAGAAAAAAAGCTCATCATAAAAATGCCGGGTAGCAGTATTCACCCCCAGACAGATAAATGGATAGTTTTTCAATTCAGAAATCGATAAAATTTTTTGCTGAAGAGGACGGAAGGTAGTTCCTCCGACAAGGATATCCTGAAAAGGCTGCAAATTTACCTGAATCAGCGGTGAAGTAACGGTCAATGGAGTTGTCACAACTGCGAAATCAATTTCACCGCTTTTGAGAGATTGAATAGCCTGCGGTGTAGAATGATTTGCAATTTTTAGCCGTACTTTTGGATAATCTATATGAAACTGACGTAATCGATGCAGAAGATAGATATTCAAAGCGATTTCACTGGCACCGATTGAAATGCTGCCATATTCCAGACTTGCACTTTTCGTCAGTTCATCTTCCGCAGCCTGCAATTGTGTCATGGCAGCCGATACACGTACATAAAGCTGCTGGCCTTCCGGTGTCAACTGTACGCCTCGGTTGGTGCGCACAAATAATGTGCACTGGATTTCCTGCTCCAGAGCATTCATGGCCCGCGTAATATTTGGCTGACTGTTGTGGAGTGCATGTGCTGCTTTCGTAAAATTACAGTATCTGGCTACATAATAAAAAATTTTGTAATATTCAAAATTTACATTCATAATGAAATCTCCTGTAAAAATGATAGTTGATGACGGAAACAGATATATCAAAATATTATAATAAGCATGTCAATAATATCTTTTACTGATTGCTGATTTCCTATTATAATCGACTTGAATAGAAAAAACAACTGTCATAAAAAATGAATAGGAGATGATTGTATGTCACTTGTTTTACCAAGAGAAGAGGAAGTTGAGAAAATGTTTTCACGCATTCTGGCATCCAGGGATGCATGTGAACGTCTCAGTGAGACATTTTATAACCATCTGTGTGATGATAATCGTTTTATAGATTCTGATCCGGGACATTTTGCAGAAGTTATGTTAAAAGCATATGAAAATGGTGATGTCAGTGCGGTTCTGCTGGAATTGTGTAATCGCAGCATGTTTGATCTGCTGAAGGAAGCTTATCTGATTCCAAAGAGATTTCATGGAAAAACAGGGGAAAATCCGGTTCTGTTGACAGATATCAATGGAAAAGTATTGAATACAAAGCAATCCGTTGTTTCCAGACATGAATATAAGAAATTTCTGGAAATCTATCAGGCGCATGTGGCAGCTCCACGTTCGAAACTATATCTGGCAGACGGATATGATATGGTCAGGTACTATACGGAACATATGAATATCGAGGAAAAAAAGGAAAAAAGGGAACGGGGTATCCTGATTTTATATGCTATGCCAGATACGAAAAAATTACATCTTTCCGAGGCTCAGGCTTATGATGTGGTCTGGAATACTTTTCAAGAGATTCAGAAAGCAGCGTATTCTGCAATTGTTTATTATGGACAGGAAACCGGAAGTAAGGCTGGAAAATCTTTTGATGAACTTGGGGTACTGTTACCTATCCATCAGTTTGAAAACAGAATGCTTCAGCATTTAAGTATGATCGACGGACTTGTGCTGTCTTGCAGAGAACAGATGATACGGGTAGCTGGTGCGGACAGTCTGGATTTGTAATCAGATAACAGTGTTTTACTTCTATAAGTGGTGAGTAATAACAAATTTATCTCAGTGGGAGTGCATTGTATGTGGACATTCAATGATCAGAGTATTGTAAAAAAGAATCATATGGATATTTTATGGCACAAATATGCGGATAAATCCGAAGAAAAAACGATTGTCGACGCTGACCTTCCGGCTAAGGCATCTGTCGTTGGGAGAGTTGGACTTATGATGTTGTCATGTGGGACAGGTGCCTGGCGTGTGCGCAGTTCCATGAATGAGCTGTCGGCTTTGCTGGATATGACATGTACCGTGGATATCGGACTGATGTCAATCAATTATACCTGTTTTGATGGAAATGATGCATTCAGTCAGTCGTTATGCCTGACGAATACGGGGGTAAATACATCGAAACTGAACCGCTTGGAAAAGTTTGTGATGCATTTTAAAGAACGGGAAATTACAAAAAGCTGTGAAGAAATACATACGATACTTGATAAGATAGAAGAAATACATGGATTGTATTCACCTGTTACACTGGCAGTCGCAGCAGCATTGGCCTGTGCCTGTTTTACATTTCTGCTTGGCGGTGGCCCCATTGAGATGCTGTGTGCTTTTGCCGGTGCAGGAATTGGCAATTATATCCGGTGTAAGCTTTCGAAACATCATTATACGCTGTTTTTGTGCATTATTGTGTCAATATCAGCAGCATGTCTTTCTTATTCTGTTATGCTGAAATTACTGGAGATCTGCTTTGCTGTAAAAGTGGAGCACGAGGCAGGATATATCTGTGCCATGCTTTTTATCATACCGGGATTCCCTTTTATTACCAGTGGGATTGATCTGGCAAAACTGGATTTGCGATCCGGAATGGAACGGATGATGTATTCCGTTATTATTATATCGGTTGCGACTATGACAGCCTGGGTTCTGGCGATGGTACTGGGGTTAAAACCGCTGTCATTTACTACGATGAGCCTTGGACTCTGGCAGTGGATTGTGTTGCGTATCTGCGCAAGCTTTGGCGGTGTATTCGGATTTTCTGTTATGTTCAACAGTCCATGGAAACTTGCTGTTGCGGCTGGAATAATAGGAGCTGTATCTAATACGCTGCGACTGGAAATGCTGGATATCACTTCTGTCCCGGCGCCGGTGGCTGCATTTGCCGGGGCAGTTGCTGCAGGAGTTCTGGCGTCTGCGTTGAAAAGAATGGTTGGATATCCAAGAATTTCCATTACGGTTCCATCGATTGTAATCATGGTTCCGGGACTGTATCTGTATAAAGCAGTTTATAATCTGGGAAACATGGATCTGTCAGTAGCTTCTTCCTGGTTTGCATCAGCTCTTCTGATTATTTTTGCGTTACCGTTAGGGTTGATATTTGCCAGAATTCTTACAGATAAAACATTTCGTTATTGTACCTGATGATTTTGGTTGGGGAAACATTTCGTTATGGTACCTGATGATTTGGATTAGGAGGAAACATGAAAAAATTACGGATGCATTATTGTTCGAAAAAGCAAATGTCGGAATCGTTTCTGACAGCAGCTTTTCTTTCCGTGTCCGGTGGTTTGCAGGATATGTATACTTATATTTCAAGAGGACATGTATTTGCAAATGCACAAACCGGTAATATTGTGCTGCTCAGCCAGCATATTTTTGCGGGAAACTGGGCAGATGTTATGCGATATCTGATGCCGGTACTGTCTTTTATGTTTGGTGTTGCGGCGGCAACTGAAATTCGTCAGCATTTTCAGAATATAGGCCGAATTCACTGGAGGCAGATTGTCATACTGATAGAAATGAGCATGTTATTTCTGGTTGGATTTTTACCGGGGAAAATGGATCTGGTGGCAAATGCTTTCGTCTCATTTTCCTGTGCCATGCAGGTACAGACGTTTCGTAAAGTTGACAGTTATGCATTTGCAAGCACCATGTGTATTGGAAATATCCGCAGCGGAATGGAAGCACTCTGTGCCTATCGTCAGTCACATAATCGCCAGATTCTGTACAAAGCTTTTCATTATTTTGGAATCATTATTTTATTTGCATTTGGAGCAGGTATTGGCAGTATTCTGATTCCAGTTTTTAACCTGCAAACAATCTGGTTTTCCAGTTTTTTACTGATGGTTGGATTTTTCCTGATGTTTATTCAGGAAAAATAGCCAAAAACGTAGAATATAGTGACGAAATATGTGAAAAAATCATAAAGTGATGGAAATGTGCTGCAAAATATCGTATACTTGGAAAAGTATGAATCAGAATAACATTTGGCTGAAAAAATACAGGCAGATCCTTTTCAATCTGGAGAATGAGGATCTGGGCAAAGCCAAAAACTGATCAGAAAAAACGTACATTCAAAGTCAAAAATGATTTTGAAAAATGAAAATACTTTTGGAGGAAGCGATGAGCGAGAAAAAAATTCAGGTTACTCTTGGAAATTATAAAGGAGTAGAGGTAAAAAAAGCAGAGATTATCATTACGGAGGAAGAAGTAAAAGCAGAACTGGAGCGTGCAAGACAGTATGCGGTAACGACTCAGGACAAAGACGGTGCAGCGGAACTTGGTGACGAGGCAGTGATCGATTTTGTCGGATATATTGACGGTGAAGCATTTGCAGGTGGAGACGGTACTGATTTTCCGTTAAAACTTGGTTCCAATACATTCATTCCGGGATTTGAAGATCAGTTAGTTGGAGCAAAAAAAGATGATAACGTAGATGTGGTTGTTACATTCCCGGAAGATTATCATGCAGCAGAGTTTGCAGGAAAAGAAGCTACATTCAAAGTTACGGTAAAAGGTGTCCGCAGCAGTTTCCTTCCGGAACTTTCCGATGAAGTAGTTCAGAAAATCTCCCAGTGCAAGACCGTTGCAGAGTTTGAGGAGTTTGTAAGAAAATCCATCCATGATTTCAAACAGAATCAGGCAGATATGGAGAAAGAAAACAAAGTTCTGGAGCAGATCGTAGAGGCTTCTGAAATCGAAGTTCCACAGGAATTCATCGATGAGCGCAAAGAGCAGCTCAAAAATAACCTTCTTGCACAGCTTCGCAATGCAGGAAACACATTTGAGCAGTATCTGCAGTACAACGGATTAACAGAAGAACTGTTTGAGGAGTACGCAGCAAAAGATGCACTTTCTATGTTAAAAGGTCAGGCAGTGTTACAGGAGATCGCAAAAGCAGAGGGATTTTCCTATACAGATGAAGATGTCGATCAGACAATCGCTGCAATGGCAATGTCTTATCAGATGCCGGCAGAGCAGCTGCGTGAGATGATGGGCGAGCGTGGAGTAGCTATGGTTGCTGAGGATATCCTTTCTAAACAGGCACTTGAGTTTATCGTAAAAGAGGCTGTTGAGGCATAAAAATACGGATGAACTAAAACTATGTAAGTAGTAAATAAAGAGATATATCATGAAAATGGTGTATCTCTTTATTTCATATCTGCCGATTTTGTGATAAGATAGAAAGGATGAAAATCAGAGGGAAGAAATGCGAGGTTAGTATGAAAGATCTGATTATCGTTCGTGGCGGTGGGGATATTGCAACCGGAACGATTTATAAATTGAAAAAATGTGGTTTTTCGGTATTGATACTGGAAATCGCACATCCATCTGCAATCCGCAGAAATGTGGCATTCAGTGAGGCAGTATATGAAGACCATTCCAAAGTAGAGGATATGGAGTGTTTTCTGGCGAAGGATGAAGATGAAGCAGAGCATTTTCTGAAAGAAGATAAGCTGACGATGCTCATTGACCCGAAAGGAAATTGTCTGAAACGTTTTAAACCAGTGGTAGTGGTAGATGCGATTCTTGCAAAAAAGAATCTTGGAACCACACGTGATATGGCACCGATCACAATCGCACTTGGACCGGGCTTTACGGCAGGTCAGGATTGCGATGCTGTCGTTGAAACTATGCGTGGACATAAACTTGGCAGAGTAATCTATGAAGGAAAAGCCATTGCAAATACCAGTGTTCCAGGAATGATCGGCGGCTATGCGGCAGAGCGCGTGATTCATGCTCCGGCGGCAGGAATTCTGCACAATATTGCGAAAATTACGGATATTGTAGAAGAAGGACAACCGATCGCATGGATTGAAGAAACTGACGGAACAAGGACAGAAGTTCCGGCAAGTCTTTCCGGTTTGCTCCGAGGATTGATCCGGGAAGGATATCCGGTGACCAAAGGATTTAAGATGGCGGACATTGATCCACGATTGAACGAATACGAAAATTGTTTTACGATTTCTGACAAAGCAAGATGCATTGCAGGCGGTGTTGTGGAAGCGTATTTTGTCTTAAAACAGCAATTAGAAAAATAGGCGTAACATGAGCATACACAGTAATTTTGAAATAGGGCTACCGCAATCCCACTGGCTTTAGACGGTGGGGTAAGGCAGCCGAAAGTGGTGGCTTGTGCTATACTTGAGTTATGGGAAGATGGAAATCAAAAAACAGACACAAGTATTTGTTACAGTATCATATTATTTTCGTATGCAAATATAGAAAGAAATTGCTGATGTCAAAACAGATATCAGATGATATAAAGCAGTTTTCTTATGAGATATGTCAAAAGCATAAAAGCATTATTAGATATATGGAGACAGACAAAGACCATATTCATTATATGATAGAAACAGACCCAACAATGTCTATCAGTAAAATAGTAAATCTGATGAAAAGTTATACAACATATCATATTTGGAAAAGATATCCAAATTATTTACGAAAACATTTCTGGAGAGAACATACTTTTTGGACGGACGGGTATTTTGCATGCAGTGTAGGAAATGTTTCAGAAGAGATGCTGAGAAAATATATAGAAAACCAAGGGTAAAAAGGTGGTGACAGCCAATGATAAAAGCATACAAATATAGGATATATCCTAATAGCGAACAGAGAATGCAGATTGCAAAAACATTTGGCTGCTGCCGTTTTGTGTATAATCAGACACTGGCATACCGGAAAGAAGTATATGAGAAAGAGAAAAAATCAGTTAGTAAAACTGACTGTAACAATTACTGCAACAGACAATTAAAGAAAGACTATGAATGGCTGAAAGAAGTGGATAAATTTGCTCTGACAAATGCGATTTACAATATGGATGCCGCATACCGGAAATTTTTTAAGGAACATGCAGGTTATCCAAAGTTTAAGAGCAAACACGACAATCATAAGTCATATACAACAAATATTACAAATGGTAATATAACAGTAGATTTCGAGAGCAATAGAGTAAAACTGCCAAAATTAAAAGATGTAACAGCAAAACTGCATAGAAATTTTAGTGGGCAGATAAAATCGGCAACGATATCACAGGTTCCGAGTGGAAAATATTATGTATCAATTTTAGTGGAAACAGAACACATGGAACTGCCACATACAAATCAAAATACAGGAATAGATTTAGGTATTAAAGAGTTATGTATTACTTCTGATGGAAAGAAATATAAAAATCCAAAAATCATCAGAAAATACGAAAAGAAACTGATAAAACTGCAAAGACAGTTAGCACACAAAGAAAAAAGAAGCCAAAACTACTACAAAATAAAGAAAAAGATAGCATTATGCCACGAGAAAATAACAAATACCAGAAAAGATTATCTGCACAAGATATCACATGAGATTATCAGCGAAAACCAAGTGATAGTTTCAGAAAATCTGCAGATAAAAAACATGGTAAAAAATCATCATTTGGCAAAAGCCATAAGTGATGTATCATGGTATGAGCTGACAAGACAGTTAGAGTATAAGGCAAAATGGAATGGAAGGAAATACATCAAAATAGATACATTTTATGCCAGCAGTCAAATATGTTCTGTTTGTGGGTATCAGAATACGGAAACAAAAGATTTGTCAGTAAGGAAATGGGAATGTCCGGTTTGTGGAGTAAAGCATGACAGGGATATTAATGCTGCAAAAAATATACTGGCAGAAGGACTAAGACAAATAGCATAAGGAAAAATAATAAATAGGGCAGGGACTGTCCGAATTAACGCCTGTGGAGATAGTAGGGAGCAAAACATCCAGTGGATGTTTGTTCCGCTCCGACCGGAGTGGAACGTAGAAACGAGGTTTATGAAGCAGGAAGCCCATTGGCTTTAGACAATGGGTAGTTCACCAGAACATGCATATCTTATGCTGCCCAAGATCATATACCAAGTCGTATGCATGTTTAATATGAAATAAAAGGTGATACAACAATGTATGTAATCGCAATTGTAGGCGCTGGTGGTAAGACAAGCCGGATCAAAAATCTTACAAAAGAATATGTGCAACAGGGCAAAAAAGTTCTGGTCACAACGACGACTCATATGGGTCTGGAACAGGGCATGGTTTTATCCGATAATCTGGAAGATATCCGACAACAGTTGGAAAAACAAAACGTTTGTATTTGTGGAAGTCCGGTGAAAGAAGGAAAAATAGCATCGTTACCGAAAGATATTTACGAGCAGGCTTGCCAGCTTGCAGATATTGTTTTGGTAGAGGCAGATGGATCAAAGCATATGCCGATCAAATTTCCGGCAGCGCATGAACCGGTGATCCCGGAAAACGTAAATGAGATTCAGGTGGTCATGGGACTGCATGCCATTGGACATCCCTTTTGCGAGGTGAGCCATCGACTGGAACTGGTAAAACAGTGTCTGGGCGTTTCAGATACGGATCTTGTGACAAAAGCACACCTTGAAAAATTGTATCTGGAAGGCTATCAGAAGCCATTACAGGAAAAATACCCAAATGCAAAAATCGGATTTTTCCCGGCAGACCACAGTCATTTCTTTGATTTGGAACTGTTGAAATTTTACTAAATGACGTTTCTGACGTGAGAGGATTGCGAATATCCATTTGACGTCAAAAGTATCAACATTCTAATAGCGCTAATATCTCATAAAAATCTGTTCAACCAGATCGCTATGAGTATAAGATAAAAATTATAAGTAACATGGAGGATAGATGATATGACAATTCAGGATAAACTTGCAATTTTGCGAGAAAAAATGAAAGAAAACAACATGGATATCTACATGATTCCAACTGCAGATTTTCACCAGTCAGAATATGTTGGTGAATATTTCAAAGCACGTTCTTATATGAGCGGCTTTACAGGATCTGCTGGAACATTGGTAGTGACCTTGACAGAGGCAGGTCTGTGGACCGACGGTCGTTATTTTATTCAGGCAGAGCAGCAGCTTGCAGGCAGCACCATCACACTGTACCGTATGTCTGAGGAAGGCGTACCTACAGTAAAAGAATTTGTAGAGGATAAACTTCCGCAGGGCGGCGTCATCGGTTTTGATGGAAGAGTCCTTTCCAGTGCGGACGGAGCAGCATATGCAAAAATCGCTGAGAAAAAACAGAGCAGCCTGTCCGTTGCAAAAGATCTGGTAAACGAGATCTGGACAGACAGACCACAGCTTCCGACAGAGAAAGTATGGATCTTAACAGATGAATACAGCGGAGAGACTACCGCTTCCAAATTAGGAAGAATCCGTGAAGTAATGAAAGAGAAAGGGGCACAGGCGCATCTGATCAGCTCTCTGTATGACATTGCATGGATCTTAAACCTGCGTGGAAACGACATTTCCCACGTTCCGGTATTTTTATCTTTCCTGTTGATCGAGGAAGATGCATGCAAATTGTTTATTCATGCGGAGACACTGACTGATGAAGTTCGTGCTTATCTGGCAGACAACGATATTACGGTTTGTGCTTATGATGAGATTTATGATGCAGCAGAAAAAATTGCAGCAGACAAAGTAATGCTGATGGACGAGCATACCATCAACTACCGCATCCGCATGGCACTTCCGGAAGGCTTAAAAGTTGTAGATGATCTGAACCCATCTGAGCGCATGAAAGCCATCAAAAATGAGACAGAGTTAAAAAATACAAGAATCGCACATTTAAAAGACGGTGTGGCTGTGACAAAATTCATGTACTGGTTAAAGACACATGTCGGAAAAGAATATATCACAGAGTATACCGCAGGAAAATATCTGGACAGCTTACGAGCTGAACAGGAACACTTCCTGGATCTGAGTTTTGACAACATCAGTGCTTACGGCGCAAATGCAGCCATGATGCACTATTCCGCAAAAGAAGAAACAGCAGCGGAATTAAAACCAGAAGGATTTTTACTGGTGGATTCCGGCGGACATTATTATGAGGGAACCACAGACATTACAAGAACCTTTGTCCTTGGACCTCTGACTGACAAACAGAAACTGCATTTTACAACTGTTTGCAGATCCAACCTGAATTTGGCAGATGCTAAATTCCTGTACGGATGCAGCGGATTAAACCTAGATATTTTAAGCCGTGGACCGTTATGGCAGATGGGTATTGATTACAAATGCGGAACCGGTCATGGTGTCGGACATATCCTGAACGTACATGAGGGACCAAACGGATTCCGCTGGAGAGTTGTTGCAGAGCGTAATGACAGCGGCAGACTGGAAGAGGGTATGATAACTACTGACGAGCCGGGTGTATATCTGGAAGGCGAGTACGGTATCCGTACCGAGAACGAGCTGATCTGTGTGAAAGCAGAGAAAAACGAGTATGGTCAGTTTATGAAGTTTGAAAATATTACTTATGCACCGATCGATCTGGACGGAATTATTCCGGAGGAAATGACCGGACGTGAGAAAAAACTGCTGAATGCATACCACAGAAGGGTATGGGAGAAAATATCTCCGTATCTGAATGACGATGAGCGCGAGTGGCTCAAAGAGTACACAAGGGAGATTTAGCATGAGTGAAAAAATCGTACTGATTGATGGACACAGTATTTTAAACCGTGCCTTTTTCGGAGTTCCACCATTGACGAACTCCGAAGGGCTGCATACCAATGCGGTGTATGGATTTTTAAATATTATGTTCAAGATTCTGGATGAGGAAAAACCGGATTATCTGACGGTGGCATTTGACCGTAGCGAGCCGACCTTCCGCCATCAGATGTTTGATGCCTACAAGGGAACGAGAAAACCGATGGCGCAGGAACTGCGGGAGCAGGTGCCTGTCATGAAAGAAGTTTTGCAGGCTATGGGAATCACGATTGTGGAAAAACCGGGTTATGAAGCGGATGATCTGCTTGGAACCATTGCCGGGATGGCAGAAGCACAGGGCATGGATGTCAGCATTATTTCCGGTGACCGTGATTTGCTTCAGCTGGCGACAGATAAGGTAAAAATTCGGATTCCGAAAACAAAACGAACCGGTACGGAGATTGAAGATTATTATGCGGCAGATGTGGTGGAGCGTTATCAGGTGACTCCGAAAGAATTTATTGATGTCAAGGCACTGATGGGTGACAGCTCTGATAATATTCCGGGTGTTCCGGGTATCGGAGAGAAGACCGCCACCAATCTGATTGTTGCTTATAAAAGCATTGAAAACGCCTATGCGCATCTGGAAGAGATCACACCGAAACGTGCGAAAACTAATCTAGAAGAGCACTACGATATGGCGCAGATGAGCAAGACACTGGCTACCATCGAAGTGCATGCACCGATCGAATTTGACATGGAAGCGGCAAAACTGACGGATCTGTACACACCGGAAGCGTATGTATATATGAAGCGTCTGGAGTTCAAAAACATGCTGACCCGTTTTTCAGACGATATGTCACAGAACGATCTGGAAAAATATTTCCATGTGTATCATGAACTGGACGAGATCCAGAACTTTTTTGACGAATTTTCTGCGAAAGAGGCAGCAGTATCTTTCTTTGAAGATGCGGGAACAGTGTATGGTTTGGCAGTGGCAGAAAGCAATCAGAACGTTGCCTATCTGACCTGCGGTGGATTTGTGACAGAAGGCTATCTGGAAGAACAGGCACAGAAACTTTTTGACGGACTGGATACTTTGGTGACACCGGATTTGAAAGGGCTGTTAAAACATGTCCGCGTGACAGAGACAAAAAACTGCATCGATACCACAATTGCGGCATATTTGCTGAATCCGTTAAAAAACGAATATACTTACGATGATCTTGCAAAGGATATTTTGGGACAGATGGTACCGTCTCAGGTCGATCTGCTTGGAAAATTGAAGATTAAAAAAGCGGCAGATGAGAAGCCGGAAGCATTGGAATTACTGGCTTGCTATCAGGCGTATACCTGTATTGCGGCAAAAGACCAGTTATTGGAACAGTTAGAAGAACACGGCATGAAAAAGCTGTACGATGAGATCGAGATGCCGCTGGTATTTGTGCTGGCAGATATGGAAAAGGAAGGTGTCCGCGCAGAAAAGGCAGAGCTGGAAAGCTACGGCGCACAGCTTACCGGAAGGATCGCGGAACTGGAGACTTCCATTTATGAAAAAGCAGGAGAGACTTTTAACATTAATTCTCCGAAACAGCTTGGTGTCATTCTGTTTGAAAAATTGCAGATGCCGAACGGTAAGAAAACGAAAACTGGATATTCCACCGCTGCGGATGTATTGGAGCGTTTGGCACCGGATTATCCGATCGTATCAGAGATTCTGGAGTACCGTCAGCTTACCAAATTGAAATCCACGTATGCGGATGGACTGGCATTGTGTATCGCTCCGGATGGAAGGATTCACAGTACTTTTAACCAGACTATTACAGCAACTGGACGTATCAGCAGTACGGAGCCGAACTTGCAGAATATTCCAATTCGTATGGAACTTGGCAGACTGATCCGAAAAGTATTTGTGCCGAAGGATGGTTATGTATTTATCGATGCGGATTATTCCCAGATTGAGTTACGTGTGTTGGCGCATATGTCCGGAGATCAGAACCTGATCGCGGCTTATCAGCATGCGGAGGATATTCACAGGATCACCGCTTCTCAGGTATTCCATACGCCGTTAGAAGAAGTAACAGATCTTCAGAGAAGAAATGCAAAAGCGGTAAACTTCGGTATTGTGTACGGTATCAGTTCTTTTGGACTGAGCCAGGATCTGAGTATCACACGAAAAGAAGCGGAAGGCTATATCGCAAGTTATTTTGAGACCTATCCGGGTATCAAGACATTCCTTGACCGTCTGGTGACCGATGCGAAGGAAAAAGGCTATGCGGAGACGATGTTTGGCAGACGCAGACCGGTTCCGGAGCTGTCCTCCAGCAACTTCATGCAGCGTTCCTTCGGTGAACGTATTGCCATGAACTCTCCGATTCAGGGAACCGCAGCGGATATTATCAAGATTGCCATGATTCGGGTAAAACAGCGTCTGGATCGGGAACAGTTAAAATCTAAGCTGATCCTGCAGGTGCACGATGAACTTCTGATCGAGGCAGCAGCGGACGAAGAGGAATATGTAAAAACGCTTCTGGCCGAGGAAATGCGTCATGCGGCAGATTTGGCGGTAACGCTGGAAGTCGATGTGCAGTCCGGTAAAAACTGGTTCGAAGCACACTAAATTAGAAATGTGAAAAAATGATCCTGTTGAAAATAATGGGGAGAATCGCAGAAACAGGAAGAATATTATGGGTATTTTTCAATGGATGCGAGAATCAATATTTTATCTCAGTCGAGAAGACTCCCACTTCTGCAAGTGGTGAGTAATAACAAG
>OGYG01000351.1_pt1 | contig 50012 bp, 37 predicted proteins | sample 1576481 | NCBI WGS metagenome assembly OGYG01 (sample SAMEA3541497, study PRJEB24748) | human gut metagenome | biome: human gut; feature: human-associated habitat; material: faeces | place: China | collected 2012 | reverse complement strand
CCCCTGCCGGGAGATCACCGGCAGGGGGGTTCTCTATTAGAGTATTGGGTTTGCGGTGTTATTTGTTCTTCTCGTTACGGTACGATTTACTTTTTGAACGCCTGCACCTGATTCCATGCCTTGATAACCTCTGTGCGGCTTACAGGATCAGTTGCTTCATAGGTTTCGCCGTTGTTCTTCGCGGCCTTGAGCAGGTCGTTCTCCACGGCCCATGCAATGGCCTTGTCAGTCTCAGTGGCATTGGCGTTCAGCACGGCGGCGGGTTCAGGCTTTCCTGCATTGTTCCACACCAGTGCAGCCAGCTCACCTCGGTTTGTTGGAATAGCTGTACCGGTTGGCAGGGCGCAAATCAGATAGAACTCAGTACCCAACTGATAGGTCTGGTAGGCCAGCACCGCGGTACCTGCGGCGGCAGTACCAATGATGAGGGTAGTGCCCAGAATGTTGGGCTCTTCCTCAATGCTTGCATCCTTTGTCATGGCTTCGATAATAACATTTTCACCCGGCATGGTAAAGGTAATGGTTTCAGCCTTGGGTTCAACAGCGTTCAGCACGCTGGCAGGCTTAATTGTCCACTGGTCAAAAGTCTGAGCATCGGAAAGAATGCTCTTATCAAAGGTTACTTCCACTGTTGCACCTTTTTCAATGGTAATGTCACCATTGTCATTGATAGTAGCATCCTTGCCGTTTACTTTTGCAATACCGCCAAGAAGGGATAGAGTGTAGGTGACCTTTTCTTCTTTCTGGGGAACATTGTAACTCCACTTAATCTGATTGCCAGTGACTTGATTCGCGGGAGCGGTATTTTCGGTCTCTTTGACATCAACTTTGACGATATAATCGCCCGGTTCCGTAGGGAGCCCGCGGTCATTCAATTTCTCACCGGGAACTTCATTTCCCTTATCATCATAAAACTTCCTATTGATGATATCATCAGCATTGACTTGAGTATTGTTCGATGTCACTTCTCCGGTTACCGCGTCAAACTTGAGGTCAACATCCGGGTCGATCACATCTTTTTGTGTCCATTTTGCAGTCAAGGTTATATCATAGTCCGGCATGGAGAAACTATAATTGCCGTTCTCATCTGGGCCGTTCAAGGATGGGGCGGTTTCTCCATCAGGAACAGTAACTTCCCAATGATTAAAGTTATAGCCGGTTTTCTTTGTGGGTGTAGGAACAGAAACGGACGAACCATAGTCGTACGAGTTCGTTTTCTTGTTTTCGTCGTTCTCCAGTGTTACAGTATGGCTATGTGCGTTCCAATGGGCATACAAGATGATGTTGCTGCTGACGGCTTCTGTAAATGTATATTTTGTGCCGCCTTCTGCCTGTGTATACCAGCCATCAAAATCATAACCTGTACGCTGTGGGGGTGTGGTGGGGACGCTTGCAGTCCCTAGCTTCTCGTTGCTGTAAACAGTCTGCTTGTCCATAGTGCCACTACCATTTATAGTGCCACCGTTCAAATCAAAGTTGATATCACACAGATACCGAACTTTGCTGGTTAGTGTATCATTGCCTGCGTTATTAACTCTGACTTTTTCCCAGTCTGTTTTATATCCATTATATTTTACATCATTTAGTTCTGTGCAATCTTTGAATGCGTTTCTATTTATAATGTTAATACCCTTTTCAAGGGTCACGCTTGTAAGACCTGTGCATCCATTAAACGCGTCTGAGCAGATTTCATACACACTTGTAGGTACCTTTATTTCTGTTAACCCTGTACAATCCTTAAAAGCGCTACTACTGATTCTGTAAATGCCATTTGTTAAGGTGACTTGAGATAACTTGGGATTGCTTGGAAAAGCCGCATCCATATTTTTGATGGTACTCGGAATCGTAATGCTTGTTAACTGAGAACAACCATAAAAAGCAGCTTGGCCAATTTTTGTAACACCTTCAGGGATTGTAATCTCAGTTAGACTGGAACATTTAAAGAATGCACTGTCTTCAATTTCGTCCAACGTAGGAGGCAATGTAACTTCCGTAAGCGTGTTACGTACATTATTAAAAGCCCCCATTCCAATTTTTGTTACAGTATATGATTTACCATTACCATCTGAAATTGAGCTCCCAATGGTAAGTTGTGTAGGGTTTTCTGATGTACCGGAAACTGTAACCGATTTTCCATCGGCGTTAACTATATATTTGAGGTTTCCTTTAGTAATCTTAGTTGCTGCTACTGCTCCCATGGGTAGGAATGTTAACGTTATGCTGAGTGCCACTAATAGACTGACAAATCGTTTTTTCATGGATTTCCTCGCTTTCATGGTTTAGTGCCGCAGAAAAACGACATAGAATGTATGGCAAAAAAAGGTAATAATACCAATTTGAAGAATACCATGCGTGGAATTCTCTGTCAATGGAATTGTAGGAACTCACAAAAAAGTTTGGAGGAATGTACAAGAAAAGGCTTTTCCAGCATCGCGGGCAATAAAAAAGAACCCGTCCCCGGGGAAAATCCGGGAACGGGTTGAGTACGGAAAGCTTACCGCTTGATATCGTAGTTCATGTTCATCAGGTTGCGGATGGAGCTGACATCGTCGGTGATGTTGGCATCGCCGTGGATGGTGTGTTTGATGGCGCTGCTTGCCACGGCAAAGTTGATCATGTCCATAGCCTTATAGTTGTGCAGCATGGCGTAGATCAAGCCGCTGGCAAAGGCATCGCCGCCGCCCACGCGGTCCAGAATATTAAAGGTGTAGAGCTTGCTCTCAAAGGTGTGGCCGTCGTACCACATAAAGGCCTTGAGGCTGTTCTCGCTGCCGCTGTGGGCATAGCGCACATGGCGGGCAATGCACTTGAGGTTGGGGTAGCGGGCAATGAAATGCTGGAAGATCTCGTCCTGCTGCTCATAGCTGGGCTGCAGGGGCACGCCGTCCTTCCAGTCGCCCTTGCTGTGATCGTTGTCGTCCTTCCACAGGTGGTAGGGCTCAATGCCCAGCAAAACGTCAACGTAAGGCAGGCACTCGGTGCAGAAATCGCGGGCTTCCTCCCAGCTCCACAGGGTAGAGCGGAAGTTGCCGTCAAAGCTGACGGTCAGGCCCTTCTTTTTGGCCACCTTGAGTATATCGATGATGAGGCCGCGGCAGTTGGGGCCCAGTGCCGGGGTAATGCCGCTCAGGTGCAGCCAGTCGTAGCCGTCCAGCAGAGCGTCCAGATCGACCTGGGAGAAGTCATACTCGGTAATGGCACTGTGCTTGCGGTCGTAGATGACCTTGGAAGCGCGGATGCCGTAGCCGGTTTCCAGATAATAAGTACCCAGCCGGTTGGAGGGGGTCTCGTTGGGCTCGGTCAGGATCATGGGGGTGCAATGCACATCGTTGGAGCGCAGCCAGCGCACCGCGCTCTTGCCCAGGCTGTTGTTGGGCACTACGCTGAAGAAGGTGCTGTCCACACCCAGGTTGGCCAGGGCCAGTGCAATGTTGGCCTCGCTGCCGCCGTAGCTGGCTTCAAAGCTGGATGCCATACGGATCTTTTCGTAGTTCGGCGGGGTCAGACGGAGCATGATCTCGCCGCAGGTGATGAATTTCTGGCCGTTGGGCTCGCTGCCGAGGATGGGATTGTAGTGTTCCATAACGCTCCTCCTAAAAAGTCGTTTCTGGGATCCATTTCATGTGAGAACACATTGTTGTATCCATTATACCGCACAGCGCACCGGATAGCAAGCAAATGCTGTTTCGGCCGAGAGAAAAAGAAAAAGAAATTTTGGTTGTTTTGACGAAAGAACCCCTCGGTCACCTGCGGGATGACGGTGGGGTTCACACCCCCGTCAGGTCAAAGCTGGGCGTATACTCTTCCTTTGCACTGCTCTTCTGCTGCATATAGCCAGAACTGAGGCCCAGATCCATGGCGTAGTTGACCACCCGGCGGTATTCGTAGGTGGTGATGCGCCGCCCGATGCCGTGATCTGCCGCCTGATAGAAGGGGGTGTACTGGCTCATCACGCTGGGCAGGAAGCACCCGGGGTCGGCCTTATTCCAGGCCGCCATCTGCTCGAGCACGGCAAAGCTGTCATCCACATGGCCAGGCAGGGCAAGGTGGCGCAGGATCACGCCCCGCTGCAGGATGCCCTCGCTGTCGAAAACAGGGTGCCCGGCCTGAGCCATCATGGCTTCAATGGCGGGCCTGGCCTGCGCAAAATAGTCCGGCGCAGCGGAAAGTTCTGCCGAAAGGGCAGGGGAAACATATTTCAGGTCGGCCAGCCAGATGTCGATGAAGCCGCGCCAGGCGTGCACGCTCTCTACGGTCTCGTATCCGCCGGTGTTGCAGACGATGGGCAGACGCAGCCCCTGCGCCCGGGCCAGGTCGAGGGCGGCGATGATCCAGGGCCGCCACTGCCCAGGCGTGACAAGGTTGATGTTGTGGGCTCCCTGCGCCTGCAGGTCCAGAAAGATCTCGGCCAGGCGCTCCACGGTGATCTCCCTGCCCAGCCCCTCGGCGCTGATGGGGTAGTTCTGGCAGAAGCAGCACTTGAGGGTGCAGCCGGAGAAAAACACCGTGCCGCTGCCCCGGGTGCCGCTGATGCAGGGCTCCTCCCAGAAGTGCAGGGCCGCGCGGGCCGCTTTCAGGGTGCGGCCCGCCCCGCAGAAGCCCGTCTGCCCGGCGGCCCGGTCGGCTTTGCACTGCCTGGGGCAGAGAGTGCAGGCTTCCGGCACGGCAACAGAAATGGTTTTGGGCATAATATCCAAGTCCTTTGCAAAAGATTTGACAGAATTACTCTTGTTTATTATACCATTTATGACATGGAATGTGGTATACTATGATAGAATATTATATATCATGCAAAAATACTACATATCAGACGGAGGATGTCATGCGCACCGAAAACGAGGAGATCCGGGATCATTTGAAATATCTCTCCCTGCTGGCACGGGATTACCCCTCGCAGGCAGCCGCCGCCAGCGAGATCATCAGCACCCAGGCCCTGCTCAAGCTGCCCAAAGGCACCGAACATTTTATGAGCGACCTGCACGGTGAAAACGAGGCTTTTGTCCACATCCTGAACTCGGCTTCGGGTGTCATCCGGGAAAAGGTGGACATCGTGCTGGGGGAGAGCGTGCCGGAACAGACCCGTGCAGAGCTGGCAACGCTCATCTATTACCCCAACGAGAAGCTGCCCCGGCTCAAAGCTGGGTGCGCGGATGAGGAAGCGCTTGACCACTGGTACACAGAGACCCTGCTTCAGCTCATTGATATCTGCCGGTTGGTGTCCTCCAAGCATACCCGGCAGCATGTGCGCTCCTGCCTGCCGTCCAGCTGCGGGTATATTCTGGATGAGCTGCTCCATGCCCACTTTGAGGACCACGACAAGGACCTTTATTACGGGCAGATCGTGGGCAGCATCATCGAAAATGGCCGTGCCGACCGGTTCATCGTCCGGCTGTGTGAGCTCATCAAGCGGCTGGCTGTGGACAAGCTGCACATCGTGGGTGACCTGTTTGACCGCGGCCCCCGGCCTGATATCATACTGGACCGGCTCATGCGCCACCACCATGTGGATATCCAGTGGGGCAACCATGACGTGGTCTGGATGGGTGCCGCCGCCGGAAGTCCCATCTGCGTCTGCACCGTGCTCAAAACGACACTGGCCTACCACAACCATGCCATGCTCGAGGACTGCTACGGCATCAACCTGCGGCATCTGCAGCGGATGGCCGAGCAGTTCTACGGAAATGACGACCTGACCCTCTGGATGCCCCACACCGACGCGGCGCGCGGCCCTTACACCGAGGGCATGCTCCACCGCTGTGCCGTGATGCACAAGGCCGTGACCATTCTGATGCTCAAGATGGAGTGCAAAGTCATCGACCGCAACCCGGATTTCAAGATGCAGGGTCGGGATTTCCTGCGGCACATCGATTGGAAAAAGGGAACAGTGACCCTGAACGGGCAGGCATACCCCCTGCGGGACACCAGCTTCCCCACCGTGGACCCGGCAGACCCCGCCGCCCTGAATGATGATGAGCGGCTGGTGCTTCGCAAGCTGGTGGAATCCTTCCGGCAGAGCGAGCGTTTGCAGCAGCATGTGGAATTTTTGTACGCCAAGGGCAGCGTTTACCACATCGAGAACGGCAACCTGCTCTACCACGGCGTGGTGCCCATGACCAAAAACGGCAGCTTTGCCGTGGAGCGGTTTGAGGGACACAACTACTCGGGCCGCGGCTTGATGGACTACTGTGACGAGCGGGCACGCTGCGGCTACTTTGCTCCCGAGGGAAGCGCTGCCCGACGGAGCGGTCAGGACTTTTTGTGGTATCTGTGGTGCGGCAAGCTGTCGCCGTTGTTCGGCCGCAGCGCCATGACCACCTTTGAGCGGCTGTATATTGCCGACCCCGCAACCCACGAGGAAGTCAAGGACCCCTATTATACATGGTACAATGAAGAGGCCGCCTGCCGCCGCATCCTGGCGGAATTCGGTCTGCCCGGCACCAGCCACATCGTCAACGGCCATGTGCCGGTGCGGGAGAAGAGCGGCGAGAGCCCCATCAAGGGCGGGGGCCGTCTGGTCGTTATTGACGGCGGGTTCTGCCGCGCCTACCATGAAAAGACCGGCATTGCAGGGTATACGCTGGTGTACTCCAGCCGCACCATGTCTCTGCGGACCCATCAGCCCTTTGTCAGTGCCGAAAAGGCCGTGAACGAAAACATCGACATCGTGTCGCAGAAGAACATACTGGAAACGGAGAACCACCGCATTCTGGTGGAAGAGACGGACGAGGGCGAGATCCTGCGGGAGCGGGTGCATGACCTGAAACAGCTGGTCAAGGCCTATCAGCTGGGCTGGATCAAGGAGACCTGCAGCGAGGATTGCGTCTGGTAAGGGGCGCTGATTGTAAAATTTTTGAAATAAGAAACAAAAATGTCGAATATCTCCGCAGATTCTGGGCAAAACAGAAAATAATCCGGCAGGAAAAAAGGGGGCTTTGCTTTTTGCAAGAAGTTGTGTATAATAAGATAGTTGTATCGTGAGGGTGTGTGCCCAGCGGTGCGCGGAGAGATCAAGCAAGAACCCTGAGTGGCCCTGCCGCTGGCGGGCCTGCGACAAGGAGATTATAAAATTGGAAAAGTTTGTTATTACGGGCGGCAAGCCCCTGCATGGCGAAGTCACCATTTCCGGTGCAAAAAATGCGGCTGTGGGCATTCTGCCTGCCACCATTCTGGCGGCAGATGTCTGTGTGATCGAAAATCTGCCGGACATCAGTGATGTGGCAGTCTGCCTGAAGATCCTGAGCACCCTGGGTGCCGGCATCAAGATGCTGAACCGCAATACCTACGAGATCGACACCACCCATCTGAACTGCACCAACGTCCCGGACGATCTGTCCCGCCAGATGCGTGCCAGCTACTACTTCCTGGGTGCACTGCTCTCCCGCTTTGGCAAGGCACAGGTGGCCATGCCCGGCGGCTGCAATCTGGGCCCCCGCCCCATCGACCAGCACCTCAAGGTGTTCAGCGCGCTGGGCGCAGAGGACAGCGTGGACTATGGCATGATCACCGTCCGCGCCAAGGAGCTGAACGGTGCCCATATCTTCTTTGATAAAGTCAGCGTGGGCGCTACCATGAACGGTATGCTCTCCGCTGTGATGGCACAGGGCCAGACCATTCTGGAAAACTGCGCCAAGGAGCCCCATGTCGTTGATCTGGCAAACTTCCTGAATATGTGCGGCGCGGATGTGCGCGGTGCCGGCACCGATGTGATCAAGGTGCGCGGCGTGGAAAAGATGCACGGCTGCACCTACAGCATCATCCCTGACCAGATCGAGGCGGGCAGCTACATGGTTGCCGCTGCTGCCACCGGCGGCGACGTTCTGATCAAAAATGTCACCCCCAAGCATCTGGAACCCATTACGGCAAAGCTCCGCCGTGCTGGTGTGGATGTGGAGGAATTCGATGATTCCGTCCGCGTCTCCCGCAAGGGCGATATCCTGCCGCTGAAGATCAACACCATGCCCCACCCGGGCTTCCCCACCGATATGCAGCCCCTGATGGGTGTGCTGCTCAGCGTGGCAAAGGGAACCTCCACCATCACCGAGAGCGTGTGGGATAACCGCTTCCGCTATGTGGACGAGCTGCGCAAGATGGGCGCAGTGGTGCAAGTGGACGGTCAGGTGGCCGTGTTTGAGGGTGTGGACAAGCTGAACCCCGCCCCCCTGCGTGCTTCTGACCTGCGTGCCGGTGCGGCCATGGTCGTGGCTGCCCTGATGGCAGACGGCACCAGCGAGATCGAGGAGATCGGCCACATTGAGCGCGGCTACGAGAACATCGTGGAAAAGCTGCGCGGCCTGGGCGCTGAGATCAGCAAGGTGGATCGGATGCCCGCTGCACTGGAATCAGCAATGTGATCATTCAGAACCTCTCAGTCTGTTTTGCAGAAGTTTTCCTGACAGGGAGCTTTTGTGAAGCCATGACGGAGAGGTTCGTTTCTTGAGGTTTGAAATGTCTGAATTCATCTCGTTATACTCTGGTTCCTCCGGCAACTGCAGCGTGGTGCGCACGGGGGAAAAGTACATCATCATCGATATGGGAAAGGGCGTGCGCACCACCTCGGCGGCACTCAAGGAGCTGGGCCTGAACATCAGCGATTGTGCGGGCATTCTGGTCACCCATGAGCACTCTGACCACGTCAAGGGGCTGGCTACCTTCCTCAAAAAGAATCCGCTGCCGGTATACGGTGCAGACGATACGCTGGATTTCCTGGATGCAAACGGTATCGTGCCCGCCAGCTGTGCGCTGCGCACCCTGTCCGGCGGGGAAGAGGATGTGGGAGATTTCGGCGTGACGATGTTCCCCACCAGCCACGACGTACCATGCGTGGGCTACCGCATCCACACCCCGGACAACAAGACCATGACCATTGCCACCGACCTGGGAGTCCTGACCCCGCCGGTGCATCAGGCCCTGAGCGGCTGTGACCTGGTGGCGCTGGAAAGCAACTACGACCTCCACATGCTCCGCAGCGGGCGGTATCCCTACTACCTGCGTTCCCGCATCGAGTCCAACCGGGGCCACCTTTCCAACGATGAGTGCTCGGCAAAGCTGTTGGAGCTGATCCAGGAGGGATGCAAGAAGTTTGCCCTCTGCCATCTCTCGCAGGAGAACAACACCCCGGCGCTTGCCTTGCAGACCATGTTCAACACCCTGGGTGCGGCGGGTGTCGTGCCGGAAAAGGACTGCATCGTGCAGGCCCAGCGCCGCAATGAGATCAGCCCTGCACTTACATTTTAAGAAAAAAATGACCCTCTCCATCATTGCTTTGCAAAGCATGACGGAGAGGGCTATTTTTATTGTTATCATGCCAGATCCGGCAGGATATCGGGCCAGAGAGCCTGCTCCTGCCGCAGGTCGGTGAAAACGCAGTCCAGATAGATCTTGTTTACAGCCGAGATGATGGTGCTGCGCAGGAGCTTGCGTGCATCATCAACATCCGGCTCCAGCTCGGAAAAGCTTTTGGTCAGGCCGAACACATAGGGCAGGTAATTCTCCAGCTCATCGCAAAAGGTATCATACGCCTGCGCGGAGGTATAATGCGCCTGCTGCATCTTGAACAGGCTGTCGATGTTTTCCATGGACAGGACATTTTTAGAAACCACGATGTAGATCAGGCAGGCCAGCTGATCCCGGGTATACTTCTTTTTGATGGGGTGGCTGATGATCCCTTTCTTAACGTAGTTGCTCACCATGGAAGCGGTGAGCTCCACCCCCTGAAATGTGCGGAAACACCCGTTGACAAACTGTACACTCTGATCCAGATAAAGCCCTACGGTGGGGAGTTCTGCATACCGGGGCAGGGCAAACCCTGCGGCGCAGGCCGCAACGCGGCGGTTTGATTCTAATTTCATGCGGACAGTATACCATGTTTTGGAAATGCGGTCAACAGGAAATTGAAAACTTTTGAAATAATTCAATAAAACAGTTGACAGGGTTTTGAAAAGCTGATATAGTGATTCAGACAACAGGAAAAACTGCGGCATCCGCTGCCGCCGGAATGGAGATAAATGCTTATGAACACCAAGATTGTTGTGGATTCCTCCGCCAGCCTGTACACCTTGCAGGGCGTGGATTTTGAATGCGTTCCCCTGAAGATCATCACCGACGATGCCGAATATCTGGACAACGGCACGGTGGATGCCGTGGGCATGGCCCAGACCCTGCGTACCTATAAGGGCAAGACCTCGACCTCCTGCCCCAACGTCAGCGACTGGCTGGCCGCCTACGAGGGAGCCGACGAGGTGTATGCCATCACCATCACGGGCACTCTGTCCGGCAGCTACAATGCCGCCCAGCTGGCCGCCGAGGAATACCAGCAGGAAAACCCCGGCAAGCGGGTGTTCGTGCTGGACAGCCTTTCCACCGGCCCGGAGCAGCGCCTGCTGGCCGAGCATCTGCGGGATCTGCTGGCTGAGGGCAAGGAGTTTGACGAGGTCTGTGAAGAGATGCTCCGCTACCACAAGCACACCCACCTGCTCTTCTCGCTGGAATCGCTGGCCAATCTGGCCCGCAATGGCCGCGTGAAGCCTGCCGTTGCTGCTGTGGCGCGGATGCTGGGCATCCGGGTCATCGGACAGGCAAGTGAGGCCGGGGAGCTGGATGTTCTCTGCAAGACCCGTGGCGAGCATGGTGCGCTGGAGCGCATCGTGCTGGAACTCAAGGAGCACGGCTACACCAACGGCAGGCTCCATATCTCTCACTGCGGCAATCCCGCCGCCGCCGAGCGCCTGAAGCACATGGTAAAGGCTGTGTTTGATGGAGCAAAGGTGGACATCAGCGAATGCGGCGGTCTGTGCAGCTATTATGCAGAGCTGGGCGGTCTGCTGGTTGGTTATGAGGACGCGGAAGCATAAGCGAACGGCCCTCGGAAAAACTTCTGCCCACGATTGAATAGGCGCTCATAGCGGGAAAGCCGTTGTGGGCGCTTTTTGTTTGCAAAATCTTCCGCTCTGCGCTATACTAACAGCATCAAAATCGCCGTTGGCGGCAGGGGAGGGATACCACATGTTCAGATTGCCCATCGTCAAGTTTTTCAACCGCATCTTCAACCGTGTCACGATCACAGTGGTGCTGGTGGCTCTACAGGTGCTCTGGCTGCTCTGGGCGTTCTGGTCGTTCACGGCGGGGCGGGTCTGGCTGAACGGTGCCCTGAAGGCGCTGAGCATCATGATCGTGCTGTATCTGGTGCGCAAGGATGAAAACAGTGCTTATAAGATCGGCTGGATCGTTCTGATCGGTCTTCTGCCCCTGCTGGGCGGCGCGCTTTATCTGGCTTTTGGCAACAAGGCCCCCGCCAAGTATCTGCGGGAGCGGATGCAGAAGGTGGAACAGGCCCATCAGACCGAGCTTGCCCAGCCCGAGGGCCAGACCGATGCGCTGGATATCTCCAGCCGGAACCTGAGCCGCTACGTGGCAAAGTTCGGGCCGTATCCGGCCTGGAGGGATACCGCTGCCCACTATTTTTCCTGTGGGGAGGAGATGTATCCCCAGCTGCTGGCGGATCTGGACAAGGCAGAGAAGTTCATCTTTCTGGAATTCTTTATCCTCCGTTCCGGCAAAATGTGGGACGGCGTGGAGCAGATCCTCCGCCGCAAGGCCGCCCAGGGCGTGGATGTGCGGCTGATCTACGATGATTTTGGCAGCCTGCTGGGTTTGCCCAGTGATTTTGTCATCCGCATGGAGAAGGCGCACATCCGCTGCATCCCTTTCAACCCGGTGGTGCCGCTGGTCTCGCTGGTGATGAATCACCGCGACCACCGCAAGATCGTGGTGGTTGACGGCAATGTGGCCTACACCGGCGGTGTGAATCTGGCGGATGAGTATATCAATGCCGAGCAGCGCTTTGGCTACTGGAAGGATGCGGCCATCCGTCTGGAGGGTGCCGCTGTCTGGAACTTTACCGTGATGTTCCTCAATGTATGGAATGCCTTCCGCCCGCAGGAGACCGATTACACCGCCTTTGCGCCCACCCGCCTGCCCGCAGTGCAGGATGGCGTGGTGCAGCCCTACGCGGACAGCCCGCTGGATGAGGAATCGCTGGCCGAGACGGTCTATCTGGACATCCTCTCTCAGGCCCAGAGATATGTTTATATCTACACGCCCTACCTGGCCGTGGGCGAGGAGATGCTGGATGCTCTGAAAAATGCGGCCAAGCGCGGGGTGGACGTGCGGCTCATCCTGCCCGGGATCCCGGATAAGAAGCTGGTGTTCCGGCTCAGTCGCTCTTACTATCTGCCCCTGCTCAGGGCGGGCGTGCGCATTTATGAATTCACGCCCGGTTTCCTCCACGCCAAGTGCTATGTCAGCGATGACCGTGTCGCCGCGGTGGGCAGCATCAATATGGATTACCGGAGCCTGTTTCTCCATTTTGAGTGCGGAACACTGCTCTTCCATAACAGCCAGATCGCCGCACTGCGGAAGGATGTGGAGCGCACCCTGCCGCAGTGCCGGGAGATCATGCGCTCCGACTGCCGCACCAATCTGCCGGGCACAGCACTGGACAGCGTGCTGCGGCTGCTGAGTCCGTTGATGTAAGCGGCTGCGCGCAGCACTCGGGGAGCTTTTCCACGCAAGTGAAACGGGCCATTCCATCGCCCGCCCTATTGCCTGCGGCAACAGGGTCCCACCCCAGCGGACACTTGCTTTGGAAAACTCCCGTCGGCTGCGTAATCTTACGCTCTTCTGGACATACTATGGGGCAAAGGCCCAACGGGCCGTGTGGAAAGGGAGCGTATCTATGAATCAGAACCATCGGGCTCTTTGGAGCTGTGCCATGGCGGCGGCGCTGCTGCTGACCGCCTGCGGCAAAACGAACGCCGGGTCGGGCAGCTCCGGCAGCATGAGCGGAAGCAGCGGCACATCCTCCGCACAGACCCAGACAGCGGCATGGAAAACCGGTCTGGGTGTGGTGACAGAGGCCACCGATCAGGACAGGGCAGGGAAAATTGAACTGGCAGCGGCCGCTGTCCTGCTGGATGGCGAGGGCAAACTGGAGAGTGTTCTGCTGGACGAGCTGGAAGTGTCTGTTTCGGCGGACAGCACCGGCCATGTGACCCTGCCCACCGACTGGCGCACCAAGCGGCAGAAGGGGGACGATTACCCGCTGGCCGAGGTCTCTTCCCTGAAAAAGGGCTGGGCGGAACAGGCGGATGCCTTTGCCAATTACCTGATCGGCATGACCCCGGAACAGGTCTCCATGCTCAAAGTGGATAAGGATGGCAAGCCCACGGATGCCGACCTGCTGAGCGGTTGCACCATTGCAGTGGACCGTTACCGGGATGCCGTGACCCGGGCCTGCGCCAATGCCAGGGCACTGGGTGCCGCCAAGGGCGACAGGGCCGCGCTGGGCATCGAAGCGGTGAACGGGACTTCGGACATCACCGCCACCGATGACAAGGATGTGAATGCGCAGGTGGATGTGAGCATCGTGGCACTGACCACCGATGCGGATCACCGCGTGACCAGTGCCATTGCGGATATGGCCGAGCCGGCCCTGACGGTGGTGTCGGACGGCGGTGTGACAGCCCCGGACCTCGTCAAGACCAAGCTGGAGCTGGGCGAGGACTACGGGATGCGCGGCGCATCGGCGCTGGGCAAGGAGTGGTACGAGCACAGCGAGGGCTTCTGTGATGCCCTCAAGGGCAAGACCCGCACCGAGATCGCTGGGCTTTCCGGCGGCGATGCCGACCTGAAGGCTCTGTGTACCATTGACATCACCGATCTGCAAAAGGCGGCGCTGGATGCCCTGAGCTGAGGAGGAAGCCCATTCAGTCCTGCAATCGCGCACCGGCTCTCCCGGATAGGGGGGCGGTGGCATTCCGCTGCGTTTTCAGAGAAAAACATCTCGCCGCGTTTGGCAGCTGCCGACGCGGCGTTTTTGTTTTGTCAAAATGACCGCTTTGCCGTGGTAAAGCGGTAAAGATTTGAGCAAACTGCGAAAAATCAGTTTTCCCCCTTGCCAAACGGCTGAAAACGCGCTATTCTATAACCACAGTTTAGCGATTTAGCATGGTAAAGCAATAAAACAAGGCTGCTTGCCACTGAGGGAGGATCCGTATATGAAACGTCTTGTATCTGCATTCCTGGCCGGTGCCATGGCACTGAGCCTTGCCGCCTGCGGCGGTGCCGCTTCCACTTCCACTGCCGCATCTGCTTCGGCCTCTGCTTCCGGCAGTGCTGCCGTTTCCCAGACCGCAGGCAGCGACCTGGATTACATCAAGGGCAAGGGAAAGCTGGTCATCGGCTACACCGTTTACGAGCCCATGAACTACACCGATGCGGATGGCAACTTCACGGGTTTTGATACCGAGCTGGCCACTGCTGTCTGCGAAAAGCTGGGCGTGGAGCCGGAGTTTGTGGAGATCAACTGGGATACCAAGGTCGTGGAGCTGGATGCCAAGAGCATCGACTGCATCTGGAACGGTATGACTCTGACCGATGACATCATGCAGAACACCGCTACCACCAAGGCCTATGCCAAGAACGCACAGGTGGTCGTAGTGAAGGATGGCACCGATTATACTTCTACCGCTGACCTGGTGGGTAAGACCGTGGTCGCCGAGGCTGGTTCCGCCGGTGAGGCCGCCATTGAGGGGGACGAGAACCTGGCACAGGCTGATTACGTTTCCAAGAGCGTTCAGACCGACTGCCTGATGGAAGTTGCCGCAGGCACTGCCGATGCCGCTGTACTTGACCTGACCCTGGCCAACGCCATGATCGGTGAGGGCACTGACTATGCCGACCTGAAGATCGTGGACGAGCTGAACGCTGAGGAGTACGGTGTGGCGTTCCGCAAGGGCAGTGATGCTGCCGCCGCTGTGGACGAGGCCTTTGATGCACTGAAGGCCGATGGTACCATGCAGGCACTGGCCGACAAGTACGATCTGGCACTGGCTGACTGAATTTGTTGAACAACTCCTTCCGTCATCGCTATGCGATGCAACCTCCCTCGGTGAGGGAGGCTTTTTGTTGCCGATGTGTGAAAGGCTCCCCAGCAGGGGGAACTTTCACCGGCTGTGATGGAAGGGGAATATGGATTCTGAATAAAAAAGGTGTGTTTTTGTGTCTGTGATTCTTATGCGCCTGTCCGGCGCGTTCCTGCTCAACTGTGAGCTTTTTGCCCTGACACTGCTGTTTGCACTGCCGCTGGGGCTGGTGGTCTCGTTTGGCTCCATGAGCCGCTGCAAGCCGCTGGCCGGGCTGGTCAAGACCTTTGTCTGGATCATCCGCGGCACCCCGCTGATGCTGCAGATCATCGTGATCTATCTGGGCCCCGGCTTGCTGGGCATGAACAACCCCTGGCCCTCCGGCTCCGGCGGACGGATGGTGGCGGCGGTGGTGGCTTTTGCCATCAACTATGCCTGCTATTTTTCTGAGATCTACCGCGGCGGCATTGAAGCGGTGCCCAAGGGGCAGACCGAAGCCGGGCAGGTGCTTGGCATGACCAAAACGCAGATCTTTTTCAAGGTGACCTTGCTTCAGGTCGTCAAGCGCATCCTGCCCCCCATGGGCAATGAGATCATCACGCTGGTCAAGGATACCTCGCTGGCAAACACCATTGCCAATAAGGAGATCATTATGATGGCCAAGGAGTACAGCGCAAAGGGCCTGATCTGGCCGCTGTTCTCCACCGCGCTCTTCTTCCTGGTGTTTGTGGGCGCACTGACCATCCTGTTCAACTGGGCTGAAAAAAAGCTCGATTATTTCCGCTGCTAAGGAGGCAGATAGATTATGGCGTTGCTCGAAGCTTCCGGTATCGGGAAAAATTTTGGCGAGACCCATGTGTTGAAGGACATCTCCCTGGATCTGGAGCAGGGGGAAGCGCTGGCGATCATCGGCTCGTCCGGTTCCGGCAAAACAACTCTGCTGCGCTGCCTGAACTTTCTGGAACGGCCTGATACGGGTGTGATCAAGGTGAACGGCGAGACCATGTGGGATGCCGCCGACCCTGCCACCCAGAAGGAAAGCGAGATCCGCAAAAAGCGGCTCCACTTTGGTCTGGTGTTCCAGAACTTCAACCTGTTCCCGCAGTACACGGCCTTGCAGAACGTGATGCTGGCAGGAGAACTGCTGGCAAAGGAACGTCCGGAATATCAGGCAAACAAAAAGGCCATCCACGCGGAGCTGGAACAGCAGGCGAGAGAACTGCTGGCGCAGATGGGCCTTTCGGAGCGGGCCGGCCACTACCCGCATCAGCTCTCCGGCGGCCAGCAGCAGCGCGTGGCCATTGCCCGCGCGCTGGCGCTTCACCCGGATATCCTCTGTTTTGATGAGCCCACCAGCGCCCTCGACCCGGAGCTGACCGGCGAGGTGCTGAAGGTCCTGCGCGATCTTGCTGACCGCAAGACCACGATGATCATTGTCACCCATGAGATGCACTTTGCCCGCGATGTGGCCGACCGCATCCTGTTCATGGATGGCGGCGTGGTCGTGGAGGAGGGCCCGGCCAAACAGCTCATCGACCACCCCCGGGAAGAGCGTACCAGACAGTTCCTCGCACATTATTCAGAATGACCCGCCGCTGAGCGTTCCGGATGAGGATACCCCGCCTTCGGGCAATGCCGGAACGGGTTTCTGGAGCACGCTGTTCCAGCTGCTGAAGCATCTGGCCGGGAAGCACTGAAAAATTTGAAAAAACCTCTTGAAAATTCATCGCAACCTGATATAATACCCACATGAACAAAAACGTCCTGCCCATTGCGCGGCAGGGCGTTTTTGTCGGAAAAAATTCGTGTGATAAGGTCTGTGATGCTTTCCCAAGGAGGAACGTGTGTATGACGAAAGATATGACGCAGGGCAGCCCGCTCAAGCTGATCCTTGCCTTTGCGGTGCCGCTGATGCTGGGCAGCCTGTTCCAGCAGTTCTATAATCTGGCAGATACCATCATCGTGGGTCGCTTTGTGGGCGTGGAAGCCCTGGCGGCAGTCGGCAGTGTGGGCGGTCTGAACTATCTGGTGCTGGGCTTTGTCAATGGCATTGCCTGCGGCTTCTCCATCCCCATCTCGTGGACATTCGGGGCAAAAGACTATGCGGAGATGCGCCGCTACACCGCCAATGCCGTCTGGCTGAGTGTCTTTTTTGCCGCAGTGCTTACCGTGGTCACGGTGGCCATGACCCGTTCCATTCTGGTCTGGACCAATACCCCGGACAACATCATTGATCTGGCAGATATCTACATCCGCACCATCTTTATCGGCATCCCGTTTACGCTGCTGTATAACATGACCAGCGCCCTGATGCGCGCTCTGGGCGACAGCAAGCGGCCCCTGTACTTCCTGCTGGTGGCAAGCTTTCTGAACATCGGGCTGGATCTGCTCTGTATCATCGTCTTCAAGATGGGCGTGTTCGGTGCGGCGTTCGCCACCGTGTTCAGCCAGGCAGTGGCCGGTCTGGGCAGCCTGTGGTACATCCTCAAGCATTATAATGAACTGCGCTGGAACAAAGAAGAAAGCCGCCTGAGCAGACAGCACTGTGTCAAGCTGTGCGGCATGGGCATCCCCATGGGCCTGCAGTGCAGCATCACGGCCATCGGTTCCGTTGTGCTGCAGGGTGCGGTCAATGGCCTGGGCAGCGACATCGTGGCAGCGCAGACTGCAGGCGGCAAGGCGGCACAGTTCCTGTCCGTCCCGCTGGAGAGCATTGGCACGGCCATGACCACCTACGCCAGCCAGAACATGGGTGCCAACGACCTGAACCGTGTGAACAAGGGCGTGAACACCGCCCTGGGCATCGGCTGTGTGTACAGTGTGGCATCCTTCCTGATCCTGCGCGTGCTGGATAAGGCTTTGATCGGCCTGTTCCTTGAGAGCAGCCAAACCGAGATCATGGCCAACGCCCAGAGCTTCATCTTCTGGAACAGCGTGTTCTATATCCCGCTGGCGGTCCTTATCATTTACCGCTACACCATTCAGGGTCTGGGTTATTCCAGCTTGGCCATGTTTGCCGGTGTGGCGGAGATGATCGCCCGTGCTCTGGTGGGTTTCCTGTTCGTGCCGCTGTGGGGCTATTTTGCCGCCTGCATTGCAAACCCGGTGGCATGGTTCTTTGCCTGCTTCTTCCTGATCCCGGCGTATATCGTTGTGTTCCGGAAGCTGAAACAGGAAAAAGCAAGACCGCACGCAAACTTGTAAAAATTGAGCCGCTCTTTTGCGAAACCGCAGAAGGGCGGCTCTTTTGTTGCCTAGTAGGGGAGGCCTTGGCGAAGAGGGAAAGCCTCACGCAACGCCAAAGCTGAGAGGTTGTATAGAGCAGGGCCTGCCCAATTCCTTTACAAATAACACCAAAACGATTATACTATAAATAATTATGTCACAAGGGGGTGAGGAGCATGGAGCTGGAACAGATCGAGGGCACGGTGGAGGATATCATCTACGAAAACCCGGACAACGGCTACACGGTGTTTGAAATTTCCGGCGGCGGCACGGTCACCGTGGTGTGCGGGATCGTGGGCGAGCTCCATGCGGGCGAGAGCGTGGTCTGCCGCGGTAAATATGAGAACCACGCCACCTATGGTCGCCAGTTCCACGCCCAGGAATGCGAGACCGATATGCCGAAGGATCTGGAGGCAGTGTACGCCTTCCTTGCCAGCGGTTCTCTGCCTTACATCGGGGCACGCACGGCCAATAAGATCATCGATAAATTCGGCGCGGCGGCGCTGGAAGTGATCGCCAACGATCCCGCCCAGCTCACCCTGATCCCCGGCATCTCGGCAGACAAGGCCGACCGCATCCAGCAGGAGTTCAAGCGGATGTTCGGAATGCGGGAACTGATCGCCTATCTGGCCCAGTTCGAGATCAGCCCCCGCCGCGCCATGGAGGTGTTCCGCGTCTTTGGCCCCAGTGCCATGCAGGCCATCTCCCAGAACCCTTATCTGCTCTGTGGGGAACCCCTGCAGCTGGATTTCCGCCATGCCGACAGCATTGCACAGTATTACCACATGGAAGGGGACTGCACCCAGCGGCTGGAAGCAGCGCTTCTGCGCACCCTGCGCCACAACGCGGGCAACGGCCACACCTGTCTGCCCCGTGCGCAGCTGCTGGACACGGCATCCCACTTCATCCAGCAGCCGCCCGAAAAGCTGGCCCGTGCGCTGGACCACTGCATTGAGACCGGGCAGCTTGGCGTAAAGATGCTGGAGGCGGTGCCGTATATCTATCTGCCTGACCTGCTGGAAGCAGAACAGGCCATTGCCGACCGGCTGGCCCTGCTGGCGAAGCGGGAAAAGCAGACGGTGCGGGACCTTGATAAAAACATTCAGGTGCTGGAGCTGACCCAGGGCTTTGCCTATGCGCCCCTGCAGCGGGAAGCCATCCGCAAGGCCATGACCGAAAACTGCCTTGTGCTGACCGGCGGCCCCGGTACCGGCAAGACCACCACGGTCAACGCCATCCTGCAGCTGCTGGAGCATCAGGCAGACCGGGTGGCACTTTGTGCTCCCACGGGCCGTGCGGCCAAACGGCTGAGTGAACTGACCGGCCGCAAGGCCTCTACCATCCACCGCCTGCTGGAGGTGGACTACTCCGGCGGTGTGGTCAGCTTTATCCACAATGACAAGAACCTGCTCAAATGCGATGTGGTCATTCTGGATGAGATGAGTATGGTGGATGTGAAGCTGTTTCAGGCGCTCATTGCAGCCCTGCGGTACAGCTGCCGCATTATCATGGTGGGTGATGCCGACCAGCTGCCCAGCGTGGGGCCCGGCAACATTCTGGGGGAGGTCATCCGCTCCGGACTGGTGCCCACCGTCTGCCTGAACGAGATCTTCCGGCAGGCCAGACGCAGCCTCATTGTAGAGAACGCCCACCACATCATCAGCAGTGAGCCGCTGCAGAAGGGCGGCAAGACAGACGATTTCTTCTTTCTGGAATCGGACGGCGATGCGGCGCAGAAACTGGTGTGCGATCTTGTCACCACTCGTCTGCCCCGGAGCTATGGCTTTGACCCTGTCAGGGACATTCAGGTGCTCTGCCCCACCAAGCTGGGACCCACCGGCACCCAGGCGCTGAATGTGGAATTGCAGAACCTGCTCAACCCGGAGCAAAAGGGCAAGCCCCAGCTCCAGAGCGCCTCCCGGGTGTTCCGGGTGGGCGATAAGGTGATGCAGGTGCGGAACAACTACGAGATCGTCTGGAACCGCATTGGCGGGGAGCAGGGCGTGGGAGCCTATAACGGTGATATCGGCATTGTGGAATCCATCAACATGCGCGACCGCTCCATGGTGGTGCGGATGGATGACCGCCGCCTGCTCTACCCGGCGGAAAACCTGAACGAGCTGGAGATCGCCTACGCCATCACGGTGCACAAGAGCCAGGGCAGCGAGTTCCCGGCGGTGGTGCTGCCGGTGGCGCAGGTGCCGCCAAGGCTCTGCTACCGCAACCTCTTCTACACCGGCGTGACCCGCGCCCGTAAATTGTGCATCGTGGCCGGCCGGCGGGACGTGGTGAACCGGATGATGTCCAATGTCCGGCAGAACCTGCGGTACAGCGGCCTGTGCGAATTGCTGAAAGAGAATCTGCCGCCGGAACAGATGGCGGCAGAATAACCTCTCAGGCGCTTTGCGCCAGCTCCTCTAATAGGGGAGCCAGGCTGCTGACTTGCCTCTCCTACTAGGAGAGGTTTGGTCTATACTTTTTTACTGGCTTATGCTACAATATAAATTGATTTGATTTCCCGCCCGAACGGGCATTTACGATAGAAAACAGGGGAGCAGAGAAAGGAACGTTTCATTATGGCACAGAATGACATCGGCATCGATCTGGGCACAACGACCATTATCATTGCACAGGCAGGGCAGGGGGTCGTGCTCAACCAGCCCAGCGTGGTGGCAATGGATACCCGCAAGAACTCCGTGCTGGAGGTGGGCGACAAGGCCCTGGCCATGGTAGGCCGCACCCCCAACTATATTTCCGCCATTTTCCCGCTGAAGGACGGTGTCATCAGCGACCACACCATGACCCGGGAGTTGATCTGCCGGTTTGTGAATCAGGTGTACAGCTCCCACATGGTCAAGCCCCGGGTGGCTGTCTGCGTGCCCGCTGCCATCACTGGCATTGAGAGTGATGCCGTGGTGGAGGCCGTGATGGCCGCCGGTGCCCGTCAGGTCTACCTGATCGATGAGCCCATTGCCGCTGCACTGGGTTCCGGCATCGACATCACCCAGCCCGATGGCCGGATGATCATTGATATCGGCGGCGGCACCACCGATATCGCTGTCCTGTCTCTGGGCGGCAAGGTCAAGGCCACCAGTGTCCGTGTGGCGGGCAACCACTATGATGACGAGATCCTGAAGCATGTCCGCAACAAGTTCAGCATTGCCATCGGCCAGCGTACCGCAGAGCAGCTGAAAAAGAACGTCGCCTGCTGCCCCCAGAAGGCTGATTTTGACGAGACGATGGAGGTCAAGGGCCGCAGCCTGCTGACCGGCCTGCCCATCAAGGTGAATGTTTCCACCAGCGACCTCTACGAGCCTGTGATGATGCTGAGTGAGCAGATCGGCACTGCCGCCCATCAGGTGCTGGAAAAGACCCCGCCCGAGCTGGCAGGCGATATCTTCCGCAATGGTGTGGTGCTGACCGGCGGCGGCGCACAGCTGCACGGCCTGCCCGAATACCTGAGCCAGGAGCTCAAGGTGGATGTGACCGTCTCGCCCGATCCCGTGAACTGCGTGGCGTTGGGCACTGCCATGAGCCTGGGCCTGAACGATAAGCTGGAGACCGGCTTCCTGGATGCGACCCCCCGCATGGGCCGCCGTTAACCGGGGCCCTGACCCGGCTTGTTAAGAAATTGGAAAAGTTGCAACAAAATTTTGTTCATACTTGTTGAATCAGGTCGGGAAATATTGTATAATGTTTTCAAATCGCTTTTTGCGCGCCGGGGTCTGCTCCGGAGTGCGGAGTAAATTATTATTAGGAGGAAGACCATGAATCTGGGTTCTGATGTGGTTATCACCATTACCGGTATCGTGCTGGTGTTTGCCATCCTCGTCCTGCTGATGCTCATCATCATGCTGGAAGGCAAGATCTTCGACGGTATGGCCGCCAAGAAGAAGGCAGCCAAGGAGCCTGCTGCTCCCAAGGCTGCCGCAAAGCCCGCTGCCCCCGTACAGCAGGCTGCTCCTGCCCCTGTGGTGGAGGAAGGCATTCCCGGCGATGTGGTTGCCGCAATTATGGCTGCCATCCATGCCATGGGCAATGGCAAGTACACCCTGAAGGCCGTGCGCCGTGCTGCAAATGGCTGGAGCAAGGCTGGTGTCAACGACACCACCGCACCTTTTTAACACAGGAGGAAAAACATGACACAGTTTATCGATACTCTGGTCGGTATTTTCCAGAGTTCCGGCTTTGCACGGTTCGGTGAGCCGGGCGGCTACCTCTACGCGATCATGATCTGCGTGGGCTGCTTCCTGCTGTACCTGGCCATCGTGAAGGAATTTGAGCCCCTGATCCTGCTGCCCATGGCATTCGGCATGATCCTTGCCAACCTGCCCGGCAGCGGCATCATCCACATGCAGTACTTCGTTGGTGATGGTCTTGAGCACCCGATGTGGATCGAGATCCTGAACAACGGCGGTCTGGCCGATATGCTTTATATGGGTGTCAAGCTGGGCATTTACCCCCCGCTGATCTTCCTGGGCATCGGCACCATGACCGACTTCGCCCCCCTGATCTCCAACCCCAAGAGCCTGCTGCTGGGCGCTGCCGCTCAGTTCGGTATCTTTGGTACTTACATGGGCGCTCGTCTGCTGGCTGCTACCGGCATTGTGGACTTCACCCAGAAGCAGTCCGCTGCAATCTCCATCATCGGCGGTGCAGACGGCCCTACTGCCATCTTTGTTACCTCCCGTCTGGCACCTGAGCTGCTGGGCAGCATCGCTGTTGCGGCGTACAGCTACATGGCTCTGGTGCCCGTGATCCAGCCGCCCATTATGAAGGCGCTCACCACCAAGAAAGAGCGCACGGTCGTGATGAAGCAGCTGCGCACCGTGTCCAAGACCGAGAGGATCATCTTCCCCATCATGGTCACCATCATTGTTTCTCTGATCGTTCCTGATGCTGCCGTTCTGGTCGGTATGCTGATGCTGGGCAACCTGATGAAAGAGTCCGGTGTTGTGGATCGTATCCAGAAGACTGCCGGCAATGAGCTGATGAACATCATCACCATTTTCCTGGCTCTGTCTGTTGGCTGCACCACCTCTGCAAACACCTTCCTGAACAGCCGCACCCTGTTCATCATCGTGCTGGGTCTGATCGCCTTCTCCTTTGGTACCGCTGCAGGCGTTCTGTGCGGCAAGGTGATGTACGCCCTGACCGGCGGTCAGGTCAACCCCCTGATCGGCTCTGCTGGTGTTTCCGCTGTTCCTATGGCCGCCCGTGTTTCTCAGAAGGTCGGCCAGAGCGAGAACCCCTCCAACTTCCTGCTGATGCACGCCATGGGCCCCAACGTCGCTGGCGTTATCGGCTCCGCTGTTGCTGCCGGTATCCTGATCAACATCTTCGGCTAAGCTTTATCTGAACACTGCCGCCCCTCCTGTGCTGTACAGGAAGGGCGGTTTTTTATGTACAACCCTCTTGAATTGTGATATACTTATAAAGTAAGTGATTTTATAGAAGAACAGGTGAAACAATGGCAGCAAGTCTCCAACAGGAATTCTGCGCTCTGCGCGATACCTATATTGAAAAGCAGTTTGGCCGCCTGAACGATATGCAGCGGCAGGCGGTGTTTACCACCGACGGCCCGCTGCTCATTCTGGCCGGTGCAGGCAGCGGCAAGACCACTGTTCTGGTCAACCGCATTGCAAACCTGATCCGGTTTGGCTCGGCCCACGGTTCCAGCTGGACCCCCCGTGAGGTGACCGAAGAGGACGTCAAGGCCCTGAAAACGGCAATTATGACCGGCACTGACGCGCCCGCCTGGCTGGACGGGATGCTGCGGCAGAACGCTGCCCGCAGCTGGAACGTGATGGCCATCACCTTTACCAACAAGGCGGCAGGGGAGCTCAAGGAGCGCCTGCGCAATATGCTGGGCGGCGAAGAGGGGGACGAGGTGTTTGCCTCCACCTTCCACTCGGCCTGTGTGCGCATCCTGCGCCGCTGGGCAGAATCCATCGGCTACCCCCGCAGCTTTACCATCTATGATACCGATGACTCCCAGCGCGTGATGAAGGCGGTTTATAAGGAACTGAGCATCGACGACAAGTTCTTCCCGATCAAGAGCGCCATCAACCAGTTGAGCCGCTGGAAGGATCAGCTGGTCAGCCCGGAGGAGGCGCTGCGCACCCCGGCCCGGGACACCAAGGGAGCCATTGCCGCCAAAGTCTATGCCGCCTACGAGAAAAAGCTCAGGGAGGCAGGAGCCTTCGACTTCGACGACCTGATCTACCAGACCGTGCAGCTGCTGGCGGAGCACGAGGATGTGCGGGAGTTCTACCAGAACAAGTACCGCTACCTGCTGGTGGACGAGTATCAGGATACCAGCGTGGCCCAGTTCCGGCTGGTCAGCCTGCTCACCGGCCCGGAAAAGAATATCTGCGTTGTCGGTGACGATGACCAGAGCATCTACCGTTTCCGCGGTGCCACCATTGAGAACATTCTGAACTTTGAGCGCATCTTCCCCGGCACCAAGACCATCCGTCTGGAGCAGAATTACCGCTCCACCTCCAACATCCTGAATGCTGCCAACTGCGTCATCCAGCACAACACCGAGCGCAAGGGCAAGACCCTGTGGACCCGGAACGACGAGGGCGACAAGGTGCAGGTCTACACTGCCGAGAATGAGCAGGACGAAGCCATGCACATTGCGGATGTCATCGGTGAGCACCTGAAAGAGGGCGGGCATCTGGCGGACCATGCGGTGCTCTACCGTATGAATGCCCAGTCGGCCCCCATCGAAAGCTACTTTACCCGCGCGGGCATTCCCCATAAGATCGTGGGCGGCCAGCGCTTCAATGACCGCAAAGAGGTCAAGGACATCCACTCCTATATGTCCATTGTGGCGAACGCCCGGGATGATGTGCGCCTGCGCCGCATCATCAACGAGCCTGCCCGGAAGATCGGCAATACCACTGTTGACGTGATCGCTGACCTTGCCGCCCAGCAGGGAATCAGTATGCTGGAAGTCATCTCCCACGCGGATGCATACGCCAAGCTCAGCCGTGCCATCATGCCGCTGCTGAAATTCTGGCAGATCTACGAAAAACTGCAGGAATCGCTGGAAACCAGGACACTGGACGAATTTGCCCAGGATGTCATTGAGGTGACCGGCTACAAGGCCATGCTGGAAGCCGATGCGGCCAAGGGCCACGAGGATGCGGCAGACCGCCTGCAGAACCTGGGCCAGCTGGTCAACAACGTCAAAAACTACTGCGACCAGCACGGCGAGGATGCTTCACTGGAAGGCTACCTGGAGGATATCGCCCTCATCAGCGACATTGACAGCTACAACGAGAGCGCTGACCAGGTGGTCCTGATGACCATCCACTCCGCAAAGGGTCTGGAATTTCCCTATGTGTTCCTCATCGGCATGGAGGAGGGCGTGTTCCCCAGTGAGATGAGCAAATACTCCGAGGCAGATCTGGAGGAAGAGCGCCGCCTGGCCTATGTCGGCATCACCCGCGCCAAGAAAGAGCTGTATATCTCCAACAGCGTCTCCCGGATGCTCTACGGCCGCACCCAGCGCAACGAGCCCAGCCGCTTTCTGCGTGAGATCGAGCCTGAGTATATAGAAGAGACCCGCAGCCCGGCGTTGGAACGCCGTTCTTCCATGGGCTGGGGTTCCGGTTACAGTGATACCGTTCCCGGCGGGGCTTCGGGCTACTCCGGCGCGTCCGGCTGGGGCCGCAATTCCAGCAGCTTCGGCGGCCGCACCGGCGGCAGCTACCTCAACCGGGAATACAATGCCTCTGAGCGCGGCGGCTTCGGCTCCGGTTATGCAGGCCGTGGCAGCAGTGCTTCCGGGTTTGGCAGCGGAAGCAGCGCCCCGCGCACGTCCGGCTCCTCCGGTTTTGGTGTGGGCTATGGCCGCCCCGCGGCCCCCAAGGCAGCGTCCAAACCCGTGAGCTTTCCGGGGAGCCCGGCAGCTTCCCGCCCGGCATCCACCGGCCCAAAGCATTACGAGGTGGGCGACATTGTGGAGCACAAGGTCTTTGGCCGGGGCAGGGTGCTGGCGGTCAAGGCCGCTGCAGGAGACCAGATCGTGGAGATCAACTTTGAAAAGGTCGGCGTGAAGAAAACCATGGCAAATTTTGCGCCGCTGACGAAAATTACGGAGGAATGAGAAAACTATGATGACCGTTCGATTGATCGCACATACCCCGGAACCGGAAAAGGTGGTGGCGGCAGCGGCCAAGCTCTGCTACTCCGATGCCCATATCACCGACCTGCTGGACGGCCTGACCGAGGAGAAAACGGCCAAGTTCCTGACCATGCTCAGCGACCTGGGCCATGCCAGCCCCATTGAACATGCCAGCTTCACCTTTGGCATTGAGGGTGTGAGCCGCACCCTGCTGGCCCAGATCACCCGGCACCGCATCGCATCCTTCAGTGTCCAGAGCCAGCGGTATGTCCGGCTGGACGACTTCCACTATGTTATCCCGCCGGAGATCGAGGCCATCCCTGAGGCAAAGGCAGCCTTTCTTGAGAGCATGGATGAGGATGCGAAGCGCTACCTGGACCTTGCAAAAAAGCTGGAGGACGGCCACACTGCCCGCCTGATGGCGGAGGGGATGCCCGAAAAGCAGGCCCGCGCCAAGGCCTCCAAACAGGCCAACGAGGATGCCCGTTTCGTGCTGCCCAACGCCTGCGAGACGAAGATGGTCGTGACCATGAACGCCCGCAGTCTGCAGAATTTCTTCCATCTGCGCTGCTGCTCTCGCGCTCAGTGGGAGATCCGTCAGCTGGCTGAGGAAATGTTCCGGCTGGTCTACCCGGTGGCACCCCATATCTTTGCCAAGGCCGGCCCGGCCTGTGTCAGCGGCCCCTGCCCCGAGGGCAAGATGTGCTGCGGCAGAACTGCCGAAGTCCGCGCAAAGTATGAGGCCATCAAGCAGGAGGCTGGTGTATGAGCAAAGGCAAGCTGATCGTTCTGGAAGGGCTGGACGGAAGCGGCAAGGGCACGCAGGCCAAGCTGCTGGCAAAGCACCTGACGGTGACGGAACATCTGGTGAGAGAAATCACCTTCCCGGATTATGACAGTGATTCCAGTGCGCTGGTCAAGATGTATCTGGCCGGGCAGTTTGGTGACAAGCCTGACGATGTCAACGCCTACGCGGCATCCAGCTTTTATGCGGTGGACCGCTATGCGGGGTATAAGTCGGATTGGGGCAAGTTCTACGAGGAAGGCGGCATCCTGATCGCTGACCGCTACACCACCTCCAATGCCGTGCATCAGTGCTCGAAGCTCCCGCCGGAGCAGTGGGACACATTCCTGCAGTGGCTTTTTGACTATGAATACCACCTGCTGGGCCTGCCTGCACCGGATAAGGTGATCTATCTGCAGGTTGACCCGGCGGTGAGCCAGCGGCTGATGACTGCCCGCTACCATGGCGACGAGACCAGGAAGGATGTCCATGAAAAGGACACCGAATATCTGGCCCGCAGCCGCCGGGCGGCAGAATACTGCGCCGCTCACCTGGGCTGGGATACCGTCCACTGCACGGCAGGGGAGAAGATGCGGAGCATTGAGGATATTCAGGAAGAGGTCAGAACTCTTGCTCTCGCTGTTATTTGAAACAAAAGGAGGCATCCTATATCATGTACCGTTTGATGCAGCCGTCCGATTGGGCGGAGGTGCTGGCCCTGTGGCAGGCCCAGCGCGGCGACACGGAGGAGTTTGTCCGTGGCGCTGTGGAACGCTTTGCCGGGGTGCAGAATGTCTACGTCGCGGAGGAAAACGACCACATTGAGGCTGTGGCACTGGCTGTGCCGGTGACCCTGCAGGGCCGCCCGGGCAGCTATCTGTTCGGTCTGTGCGGACAGGGCAGCCTGCTCCTTGCGGGCCTGGTGGATACCCTGTGCGCCCAGCAGAAACTGCGGGGCGCAGGCTTTGTGGTGGCAGTGCCTACCAGCCCGGAACAATCAACGCTGCTGCAGGATAAAGGCTTCCAGAAAGCCTTTGCCCTGCGCTGCCTGCCCCGGGAGGTGGAGCGCAACCTGTGGAGCCAGGCGGAATTCGATTCCGTGACGGCGAAAAAACTCTGCGAGCTGCGGGCAAAATACTGGCCCGACACCGTTCAGCTGCCGCCGGAGCAGATGGGGGAAGTTCTGCGGGACCTGTATTCCCGTGGCGCGACCATCGTATCCAGTGAGCAGGGCTACGGCATCTATTTCCGCAGGGAGGATACCCTTTACTTTGTGGAGATGATGGCGGAAAACGACCGTGCTGCCGAGGTGCTGATGGAAGCCGCCCGGGAGAAAGAGGTCATTGTGGAAAAGGCTGTCATCACGGTGGGAGCTGCCCAGAATCTGTTCCTGGGCGAGGGAACCCGGCAGGAGTATGGCCTCATCCGCTTTGAAGGAGAACCTTTTGATGTTTCGGAGAGCTACATGCGCCTGATGATGGACTGAAAGGAACGTGGATATGGCAGAGAAACACCAGAAAAAGAAAAAAGGCAGTGTGCTGAAGATCCTGTTGGCCGTGCTGTTGCTGCTGGTACTGACAGTCGGTGCGGCAGGCGTGTTTGCGTATAACGAGATCAACGGCAATGGAGGAAAGCCGGGTGCAGAGGTGACCGTCAGCATCCCCCAGGGCAGCGGCGTTGCTGCCATCGCAAAGGAGCTGAAGGAGGCTGGAGTGATCCGTTCGGCCTATCTGTTCCGCTGGTATGTGGGGCACAAGGGTGCCGCCGGAAAACTGCAGTACGGTGATTTTACGCTGCAAACCGGCGGATATTCCTACGATGGCCTGATCACAGAGTTGTCTGCGTATGCCAAGGCGGATTCGGTGCGTCTGACTTTCCCGGAGGGAACCACTGCCATTGCCATTGCCCGGAAAATGGAGGAAGCCGGTCTGTGTACTGCCGAGGAGTTTCTGGAGGAAGCCAACACCGGAGATTTCAGTGAGTACACCTTCTGGCAGTATGTCCCGGACGATGCCGATGCCCCCAATCGCTTTATGAAGTGTGAGGGCTACCTCTTTCCGGATACCTATGAGTTTTTGACGGACGATACCGTGCATCATTATGTTGCAACGTTCTATGCACACTTCGATAAGCAGTTTACGGACGAGATGTACAGGGAACTGGAAAAGCAGGAGCTGACCCTGCCCGAGGTCATCACACTGGCCTCTTTTGTGCAGGAGGAAGCGGGCAACGATCAGGATTCCAATGTGGCGCAGGTGTTCCGCAACCGGCTGGATGAGGGTTCGCCTTACCCCAAGCTCCAGAGCAACACCTCCAGCTATGTCCAGAGCGATGAGGACAACAACTACCTCTGGAACTGGGTGGCTCCGTATTATGGCGGCTGGGAGGATATCCCCGAGAACATCCGGAATGCCTACGATACCTACACCTGCATCGGCCTGCCCGCCGGGCCCATCTCGAACCCGGGCCTTGCCGCGATCCAGGCTGCTCTGGCACCTCAGTGTGATGAGGAAGTCAGGGACTGCTATTTCTTTGTTACGGACCTTTCCGGTCACTACTATTACGCCAAGACCTATGCCGAACATCAGGCCAACTGCCGGAAAGCGGCTGAAGTCAATCAGAGTTTGAAGAAGTAAGTCTCTCTCAGTCGGCTTCGCTGACAGCTCTCCCAAGGGGCGAGCCAACTGCGGCTCCGGAGTCAGGTTTGCAGAAACCGATCCGGTGAGGCGGTATCGCGTCAGCGATGACAGAGAGGGTGTTAAAAAGAGAGGACGATTTTATGTTACAGATCCCGGAACTGCTGGCCCCGGCAGGCGACTTGGAGCGCCTGCGTTATGCCATCAACTATGGAGCAGACGCTGTTTATTGCAGCCTGCCGGAGTTCGGTATGCGGTCGGCACCTGCTAATTTTACGCCGGAGCAGCTGACCGAGGGTGTGATCTATGCCCATGCCCGTGGCCGCAAGGTCTATCTGACCATGAACACGCTGCCCACCAATGAGGAAGCTGACCGCCTGCCCGAAGCCATCAAGACTGCTGCTGCCGCCGGTGTGGATGCCTTTATCGTGGCCGATCTGGGCGTGCTGGAAGCCTGTAAGCAGTTCGCCCCGGAGATCGATGTCCACATGTCCACCCAGACCGGCATCACCAACTGGGCCGCCGCGCGTGCCGCTTACAACATGGGTGCAAAGCGTGTGGTGCTGGCCCGTGAGATGAGCCTGCAGGATATTGCTGCTCTGCGCGATAAGACCCCGCCGGAGCTGGAGATCGAGGCGTTTGTCCACGGAGCCATGTGCATGAGCATTTCGGGCCGGTGCCTGCTCTCCAATTACATGGCAGGCCGGGATGCAAACCGGGGCCAGTGCGCTCAGCCATGCCGCTGGAAGTATTACCTGAGCGAGGAGACCCGCCCGGGCCAGCTGTATGAGATCGGTGAAAATGAGAACGGCAGCTATATCCTCAATGCAAACGATCTGTGCACCGCTCCCTTCATCGACCTCATCTGCAAGGCAGGTGTGGACAGCCTGAAGATCGAGGGCCGCGCCAAGACGTTCTACTATGTCGCCAGCGTCACCGCCGCCTACCGCAAGGCTCTGGATCAGTATCTGGCCGACCCGCTCAACGATAACTTTGAGCTGAGCGATGACGTTCTGGCCGAGCTGACTCGTACCAGCCACCGGCACTACTCCCCGGGCTTCTACTTTGGCCGCGAGCAGGCCCGTCAGGCAACCGACAGTGCTACTTATATCCGTGAGTGGGAGTTTGTGGGCACTGTGGAAAGCTGGGAGAATGGTGTTGCCTTCTGCCAGCAGCGCGGCAAATGGAGCCTTGGGGATACGTTGGAGGTGCTCTGCCCGGATGGACGCAGCATCTCGCTGCACCCGGAGTGGATCAAAAACGAGGCAGGGGAGAGCGTGGAATCCACTCCCCACGCCATGGAAAAGTACACCATCCCCACCCCGGAGCTGCCCCCCATGAGTCTGCTTCGCCGGAAGGTAGAAACTCTTGACAAATGATTCCAGAAGCAGTAAAATAATAAAGTCAAAATGAACGATGTCCTCTGGCTCTAGTGGTCAGAGGACAGTTGAGGGCTCGTAGCTCAGTTGGGATGAGCGTTCGGTTCGCATCCGAAAGGTCGAGGGTTCGACTCCCTTCGAGTCCATACAGCAGAAAACCGCTCTGTCGTAGCCATACGGCAGGGCGGTTTTCTTGTTTGCAGTGTTCAGCCATCGGGATAGCTACTTCCGGTGCCAATGCGCTGCGGGGTTTTTCCGAAAAATTGCTGGGCAATTCCATCCAGTTGTGCGGTGATCTGCCGGAAATCCTGATTCAGATCCAAGGTGCGTGCACCAATCTGGTTGCCGCCCAAGTTGAACAGGCAATCCGGGGTGATGGCTTCCTGCGTTTTTGCGTAGACCAGCAGCCCGGAAACATTTCCGGTATGGGAGGTGTCCTGATTTTTGACGTAGGTGTAGATCTGATAGAGGTTGGCAGAATGCAAAGTCTCTTTGTTGAAACGCTGCTGAAATGTCCGGCTGTAATACTTGGCATCCAAAATCAGGATTTTTTCATGGAAACGAAGAAAAATATCGGTTTGCATGGCGGGGAGAAACCGCAGCATGGCAGCATTGTGCTCTCCCACAAGATCCCATTTGACCTGTGCAGCCTTGACTTCAGTAAGATAGGGATGGTGTTGCCGGTAATACTCCAGAATAAAGCGTTCGTACAGCTTTGCCATGTGTTCGTCCGAAAATGCTGTCATTTTATAGCTGCCGCTCTCGGTGGTCTGCAGCATATCGTGCAGCACGAAATAGCAGAGATTCAGCAGCATTTCGTAATTCTGGTTGCTCCGCTGATAATGTAACTGCCTCCATGGGATTTGAGAAGGAAGCAGTGCGGAAACCGTGTCCAGAAACAGCAGCGCTTTCTTCAATTCCACTTTGCGCTCAGTGGAAACGTTCTCGTCCCGAAGCAACACCTGCAGGGTGGTTTTCAGGATCTGGTTATACAGGTTGTCCTCGGAAAGCTCGTCAAAAGTACAGGCGGCCTGCGGCTTGTGCTGGATGCGGACCTTAATAGTCTGCGGAAGATCCAGCTTTCCCCGCAAAACCGACCGTGTCTCGCTTCGGGAAACATATTCCCGATAAAGCCCCTGCTTCAGCTGCCGAAAAACGCCCTTTGCAAGGATGGCGGCAAACAAATCGTCGATGTGCTCAAACTTTTCCGAGGCAATGCATTGATAATCCTGTTGCTGAAGCACCTGATAGGCGTAGGAGAGCATATAGTAGATGTTCTGGATAAAAATCCATTTGTCAGTCGTCATTGAAAACACCACGCAGATTCTCTTCCCAACGATGCAGCTTGTCGGGCGCATCGAACCAGTATTCTGCCAGCGTAGGGAGAATATCAAATTCCACCACAGAGCGCAACCGGTTGGTGGTGCAGGCGGCAGGGTCGGCCAGACAGAAGTAGCTGTGACCAATGCGGAAGCCGGAACCAAGGGAGGCATCTGTAGTAATTTCCCGGTTCAATGCCTTGATCTGTTCCACCAGAGCATTGAAGGTTTCGTTGTCGAGCGCAGATTGATATTTCTGGAATCCCTCGGAGGTGAACGCCGGTTCCATCTCGAAGAAACTGAAACGTCTGCGCAGCGCATAGTCGATCATGGCGAGACTGCGGTCGGCGGTGTTCATCATGCCGATGATGTAGAGATTTTCCGGGACATAGAAGGGCATCCCGTTATAGGCCAGCGTGATCTTTTCACCCCGGTGGTCGCTTTCAATCAGCATCATCAGCTCGCCGAAGATCTTGCTCAGGTTGCCCCGGTTGATCTCATCGATGAGGAAAAAGTACTCCCGGTCAGGGTCGTTGGAAGCCTTCTGGCAGAAGCGGTAAAATACACCCTCGGTCAGTTTGAAGCCGGAGCCCTCCGGTCGGTAGCCCAGCATGAAATCCTCGTAGGAATAATTCTGGTGGAACTGTACGAACTCCACCCGGGAAGAATCAGCTTGCCCCATCATGGAGTACGCTAGCCGTTTGGCGGCGTAGGTCTTTCCAACGCCGGGTGCGCCTTGCAGAATAACGTTCTTTTTGCGGCGCAGTAGAGAGACCAAAACGTCATAGCGCGGTTCGCTCAGAAATACGCTGTTCAGAAAATCTGATTTTGTATAAGCGTTCGATGCTATCGAACGGTCGGGTGCTGGATTTTCTTCCCGGATGAGATCCAGAATAAAGTTGTATTCCCCTTCCGAAAGCTTGAACAGGCTTCCATTCTGTTGTACAAAAAACTCCATTTTCTCCAGCTCAGGGAAGGATTTCAGCGCAGCATACTCAATAGGGGAAGTCAGGCTCTCGGTTTTTTCAAAATAAATCTCCTTGCCATTGTTTTCCTGTGTGATCTTGGCTAGAGCCACCACTCGCTTTACCGGATTTGCTTCGTAGCCGATCACAAGATCCCCAGCTTTTGCATCGAGAAAATTCTGGAAGATCCTGCGCTTGTTTCCGTTGTCATTGTACAGCGTATACGTCTGCTCTTCGCCGACCCGCATACTGGAATAACTCCAGATCTTAGGATTGGCAGTCAGCCACCAGTAGTGGCGTGAAGGCGCTTCACAGGCAGCAGTGGCAGCCGGTATTTTTGAGAGATCAGTCTTCTTCAGAGCCTGTAAAAGCTCATCCCGCAAACGCCAGATGTAAGTGCCGTCCGCCTTTGTGCCGACTTTTTTGCCCACATATAAAATGGGCCACCAGCGCATACTTTCGCTGTCGCGGGGCATGATGCGGCAGCCTGTCTTTTCTGCAACCCGCTGTGCAAGATGGTAGGTGTTAGAGATGTAGAAATTGCTGGTTCCGCCGTATTTAATGGCAAGTTGCTTGCAGGTGGCCTGCCCGCCGTAATCCAGCATACATTTCATCACCCGCAAAGCCTCCGGGGTAAAAACTGAGGTGTCCTGCAGCAAAGCACTCCACTGTGCGGTTGTAATGCCCGGATCATACTCACTTTTAGCGGGAAACCATCCGGCCTGCATCTGCGCTGTCTTTTGTTCGGCAAGGTAGAAACGGCTCAGATAAAAGCCCAGATCAATGGCGGCAATATTCCAGTGTGTGTCGGGCCAGTATTTTCCGGCAGGGGCTGCATCTATGGCGCTTCGGATCATTTGAGTGACGGCTATATTTTGGCTCAGTGCTGCCCGTAGCTCATCATAAAGACGGTAGCTGTTTAGCAGCGACTCTACAGAGCCATCCCGCTTAGGCGGAGCATCGAAGTTCAGCGCATCCGAGATGTCACGGGCAACGGAATAGCGGTAGATATAATATTGATCCGGATACCGGAGCCACAGATAGACGCTGATGGCACTGGTGTTCTGGTAGTGGTTGTTCCAGCTGCCGTCGTTGTATTTTGTATGTATTTCTTCGGTGGCAGCCTGAAATGCAATAATGCGCTTGGAAAGCTCAGTAGATTCATCAAACAAGCTGCGGAACATTGCGCGTGTTGCCTCACAGTCTGCTGCTGCAAAATTCAGGATCATCGCGCGAGGATAGGCATAGCCGGTATCCAGAAGCGAAGAGACTTTTGCAGTAGCTTCCTTGAACATTCCTGCAAAATCTATTGCGTCAATATTCCAATGGTCGTGGAAATGCTGTGCGGCTTCCCATTTGAAATCTTCTCCGCGTGGCCAATGCTTCGGGAAATAGGTCTGGTATCCGTTCAAAACAGGCTCCAGTTTTGCTAGATCAATCATGGTTGCTCCCTTCGAAATCAAAAGTCTTTAAGATATTGTACCACGATAAAAGTAGAAACACCATATTCCGGCAAAATAAAATGCCCGCCTGAAAGTCAGACGGGCATACAGTAAATCAAATCATCTGAAAATGCTTCAATGCTTCCACGATTGCATCCTCTTTTTCCTTCGAACACTGAGGCTGCTTTGTATTTTCGGACTTCGCCTTGTGGTGATTCTCTCGTACCTCCAGACCACACTTTTGCTTGACCTGCGAGATATACAGGGAAGATACTTTCAGCCCAGTCTTTTCCAACACGTGGGCTTTGATTTCAGGATAGGTCGCACCCTTTTGCAATCCTGAAGTGTCCATGCCCTCCAAAGAGAACTCTACACGGACTTTTTTGGAGTCGATCTCACCCTTGGAAAGTGCAATGACACATTCGGTATGATTTTCATTGTCAAAACACAGATCAATATCGCTTTCAACGATGGGCAGTCGGAATTTGATGGATTTGAGCCACTGACCGTTGGGCTGACGCTTCGGGTAGATCTGAATTTCAGAAATCAGATGTTCCATCAGCTTTTTGCGTTCAAGGGGGTTCATCACATTGTAGAGCTTTTCAAAGCAGATGAGAACTTTGTAAATGTTATCGCCCGTGATTTTATCCGCTTCGATAGCCTGCTTCTTTGCCCGGGCATCCATCAGGTTATTTTCTGCTTCTTCGATTTTATCGTACATCCTGTAAAGCCGCTCGTCAAGGTCGGATTTGCGGATGATATAGTGGCGCTCATCCGGGTCGAGCGTGTCGATCTCCTCCATAATTTTGGACTTGATGGAATAATACTGCTGCAACTGCTTTTCAGCGGCAGCAATTTCCTGTTCAATGGCAGTGGTGTCTACTTTGCTGTTGATCTTCTCCTGCATCATGGCGGCAAACTTTGGATTGCTGACCAATTTGATGATAACCTCCACCACGGCGTTGTCCAGAACTTCTTCCTGAATTTGCTTGTTGAAATCGCATTTTTGCCCACGCTGCATCTTGCGATGCTTGCAACTGTAATAAGAGAAAGATTTATAGGGTGTGCCATCTTTCTTTCGTTTGGTGCATTTGTTGCTGTACATTCCAGCACCGCAAATGGGGCACTTGACAAGGGCGGATAATAAATGCGCCTGTTCCGTCTTGCTGCGGTTGACTGGTTCGTATCGTTTAGACTGCGCCAACAGCTTGACCTGTGCGGCGTTCCACAATTCTTCTGATACGATGCCCTTGTGCAGGCCGTCCACCAGCAAATAATTCTCCTGTGGAACCTGATGATATTCGTTCCGGGTGCCGTGAATCTTTTCGAGTTTGCGGCGACCAAAGGCGATTTTTCCGCAGTAGACGGGGTTCTTCAGGATGGCCCGAATCAATGTTGCGCTGAAAAGGGGAGAGGTGCCATTTTGACGAGCAAGTTTCTGAAAGCCGTGGGTCTCCAGATATTTGGAAAGACCATTTGCACCTGTGTCGGTGTTTACATATTGCTCAAAAATCGTGCGAATGGCAGGGGCTTCATCCTCATTGATTTGCAGCACACCGTCAACCAAACGATAGCCATAAGGCGCAAAACCGCCGTTCCAGCGACCTTCCCTTGCTTTCTGGATACGACCTTCCATAGTTTGGACACGGATGTTCTCACGCTCGATCTCAGCGACAGCAGACAAAACGGAAATCATCAGCTTGCCAGCGTCTTTAGAAGAATCAATGCCGTCCTCCACGCAAATCAGGTTCACACCAAAATCCTGCATTACCTGCAAGGTAGACAGTACATCGGCAGCGTTGCGGCCAAAACGGGAGAGCTTGAACACCAGCACATAGGCAACACCATCCTTGCCGGATTTGATGTCCTCCATCATCCGGCAGAAAGAAGCACGGCCTTCAATGGATTTGCCCGATTTGCCTGCATCCTCGTATTCGCCGACGATCTGGTAGTCATTGAAGTCTGCATAGGCTTTCATGCGGGCTTTCTGTGCATCCAGCGAGTATCCATCAATCTGCATGGTCGTGGAAACACGGGTGTAAATGTAAACCTTTGTCTTTCCCTGTGACATAAGAAATCCTCACGGCTACCGTTATTTCTTGTCGATTTTCTGCTCTAAGAACTGGATGGAATCCAGATAGTCTTGTTCCACGTCGCTGAGCGTTTTAGCCTTGTATTTCCGATATTCAGTGGTGGCTTTGTCCACGGCCTGCTTGTGCGTCACAGTGCCGTTTCCGACAAGCAACTGCTCACCGCTCATTGTCAGAATGCGGTCAAGGTGATTGGCCCAATCCTGCATGGTCATGGGCTGTTCGCGCTCTGCCTGACGCTCTGCGAAATCCAGATAACCGGAAACAAGCTGTCCCATGGCGCGAAGCTCTTTCTCGTTCAGATAGTTTTTGGCAATGGTAGCTTCTCGTAAGGTGGGCTGATTTCCTGCAAAAGTAGTCAGACCCATAAATTCCTTTTCGGCATCTGCACGGTTGTAAATGACCTCGGCGGCAGTCTGACCGTGGATGGCATAATGAATTTTATTCTGGACTTTTTTGAAGAACTGGACGGAGATTTCTGCTTTTGGGTCGTAGTCAATGCTGGTTGCATAGATTTCCAGAACCTGACGATAAAACACTTTTTCGGAAGCACGGATGTCACGGATGCGTTCTAACAGCTCTTTGAAATATCCACCGCCGCCCAGATTTTTCAGGCGTTCGTCATCCAGCGCAAATCCCTTGCGCATATATTCCTTCAGGATGCCAGTTGCCCAGATACGGAACTGTGTGCCGCGTTTGGATTTGACCCGGTAGCCGACAGAGATAATCACATCAAGGTTGTAATAATCCACATCGTAGACCTTTCCATCTGCGGCAGTGTAGGCAAATTTTGCCCACACTGATTCCTTCTGAAGCTCACCTTCCTTGAAGATGTTCCGGACGTGTTTTCCGATGACACTCCGATCACGCTGGAACAGCTCGGCCATCTGGTCGATGGACAGCCAGACGGTATCGCCATCAAACGTGGCATCAATTTTGGTCAGGCCATCTTCAGTGGTATAAATGATGATGGAATTTTTGGGGCTTTCATCAGGGCGATTCATTTTCGTACCTCGTTCAAAATATGGAACATGGTGAGAGAATTCCACCATGTGTTTGGACAGCGATTACAAGAACATTATATCATGCTGCAAGAGCGGTATCAACAGTATCTTGTCGATTTTTGTTGTTGGTTGAGGATACGGCGTTGTCTATTTCCAAGACCGATGCGTACTTCTCGATCACATCGGCTAGAAAGGTTGCGAATGCGCTCCATTCATCGAGTGTGGGCGTAGAGCATTCCGAAGGGGTGGGATTGTTTTCTGTACGATGAAAATTATTCAATAGGCAACTCCATTTCCTTGTAGCAGAACTTAGGACGTCCTGCGGATTCCTTCAGAAATGTTTCTGATCTATCCGATTAAAATTTTTAAGCGTTCCAGCTTTTCCTGTGCGTTCTCCTTCCGGAAGCTGACCCCAATGCAGGAAATCGGAACACACATTTCCAGCAGGCGGTCATAGATGCGGGCATGGGTGGTATCCTGTGGGTGCCGTATCTCGTCCAGTGTCAGGTTGGTGGTGACGATCAGCGGTTTCCGGCTGCGGTATCGGCTGTCCACGATGTTGTAGATCTGTTCCAGTGCGTATTCGGTACCACGTTCCATACCGAAGTCATCAATAATAAGCAGGGGATAGCGACAGAGCTTGTCGATGGCTTCATTCCGCCCGGAAAAACTGCCGTTTAGTTCGTTTAGGATTCGGGTAAAGTTCGTCATACGCACAGGCACCTCCTGCTCCATCAGAGCGTTTGCAATGCACCCGGCAAGGAAACTTTTGCCGGTGCCCACACCGCCCCAGAGAAGCAATCCAAGGTTCTCTGCACGCATGGTCTGCCACTGCTCCACATAGCGATGTGCATGGTGCATCTGCGGGCTGCGGCCATTGTCGTTTTCAAAGGTCCAGTCCAGCATTGCCGGGTCAGAAAACCCCTTAGCTTTCAGCCGCCGCACAAGATTGTTGTGCTTTTGCTGGTTGATAAGGGCTTCCTGCTTTGTCCTCTCGATGCGCTGGCAGCTGCATTCGATTGGGTGCTTGTTCTTGCCCATCAGGGCAATGCCTTTTGCAAAGAACACTTCCCTTGGCGTGTGACATTTTCCGCAGTAAAGCAGACCATCCTCGCCATAATAATCCTCGGTGTTTTCGGGAATACTGGAAACGGACTGTTCTAAAATTTTCTCAATCGTCTTTATAGGCTTTCTCCTTCCTTGAATGTGTAGTCCGGGATGCCCGGTGTCGATTTTCGTTCTGTTTTCTGCCGCTTTGCCCAGATACGCAGGGTGGCGGCGTGGTCGGTGTACTTTTTGCCAGTAGACTGGATATAAGCCGAAAGCTTTTCGATTAGATCATCCAGCCCGGAGAAATCAGCTTTGAGTCGCCTGTACTCCTTTGCTGTTAAAAAGACATTTTGATATTCTCCAAAGGTCAAATGAGCGTCTGTTGTTCTTATCAGGTGGCTATCTTTCAGGTTGCTCTTATTACGTTGGTTAGGTGTGCATTTCTGCGCAATCATACTACTCGTTTCTGCACAGTCATCCTTGGCATTTTTGCATACTGTGACTGCGCAATTCTGCGTAGTATGCGGAACCTTGAGCAGAATACGGCTGGGCTTGGAAAATCCACTGCGGATACGTTCCACGAGTTGTGCGTTTTCCAGTTCGGAGAAAGCGCGTGTTACACTGGAAATGCAACACCCTAAATCTTTTGCCAGATGGGAAAGCGGATAGATCACATAAATGCGTCCCCGATCGTCCACCCAGTTGTTTTTCTGGGAGAGTGTAGCACGGTCGAGCAAGAGTGTGTAGAGTATTTTTGCCGTATGACTTAAATCGGCATCCAACAAAAATCGGGCATAGGGCAGATATTGCGGTAAGGGCGTAGTGGTCGTTAGATAGTTAATGGGTCGCACCTCCGTCCAACCGGGCTTTTACCGTTTGAAGATAAGCAATCGCCCGCTCCATATATTTTTGCACTTGTTCTTTGTTTTCGGCATCCGTCAGGAGGTCAGGGTAGTCCGAGAAGCAACGCTCCCAGCGGCGAGCAAAATCTTCCTGTGCACCTTGAATTTCGCACCTTACAACAGCACCGCCATCCTTTTTGGGGCGATAAAAACGATTGTCAATGGATTTCTGAAGTCTTTTCCGCTCTGGAGCAGTGAGTTCACGCCGATGGCCTTGAATGCTTTTTCTGAAATTAAGAGGGACATCATCAGATGACCCGGTTTTATCTTCAGCAACAGGAGGTTCTGCTGACTCGTTGCTTTCGGAAATATTTTGGACTTCGGAAGTGGTTTCTACTTTTTGCAGTCTATTTTTAGGAGGTCGTTCACTTTTCGGCTTGCGCAGCTCATCAAGTGCTGCATGGATTTCCTCTTTCGACAGTTGCGCCAAAGCGATGATTTTCGCATCGGTTGCTTTGAGCTTTCCGGACAGAATTTCATTTTTTGCACCGGGAACGGCTTCTTCTGCGGCATCTACACCTCTGGCGTATTTGGCCGCACGCTTTACATAGCTCTCACTAACGCCCATTTCCGCGGCGACCCGTGCAGCTGTGGAAGTGTAAATCAAAGGTTCATTTTGAACTTCTGATTTTGCTTTCTGGCTTTTCCGGTCACCGCCAACACTGTTTTTTTCAGCTTCCTGCTGCCGCCCGATCAGAAATTTTTTCTGTTCAGGGGTCAGATTACGTCGTCCCAACTGATTTCTGCAGATCCATGCAAGAACTTCATAACGATTGGCAAAGTCTTTTTCAATCACTTCAAATTGGATGAACTGGTGCTTTTTCAGAATCCGATAACGAGTGTGACCGTCAACAATATAACCATTCCATGTGATGATGGGGTTCAGCAAACGCCGTTCTTCGAGAATGTTTTGTTCCAACTGCTGCTCATCAGAAGATGGGGGATTGATCTGTCCCTGAAACTCCGGGTCGATTTTAAGTTGGCTCAGTTTTGTCATAGGCAAACCATCCTTTCTGAAATCGAGTTTGTTTTCTTATGCCGTTCTCTCTGCATGGATTTCCTGCCCGCTTCCAGCGGCGTTTTCCGGCTCTCCTTGTCAGGGTCATGGCCGGGTATCACATGCAGACGGTCATGCGGTTTTCAAGGTTCGATGAAGGCTTGTAGAAAGCATATCACAATGAAGCAGAAATATTTAGGAAGCATTCCTTCCGGTTTTCAGTGGATTTTAGGAGGATCCCAAGGAAAAACCGGAAGGAATGCTTCCGCTTCTTGGAAAATGTTCTGGATAGAGCATACCATAAAGGCACTCGATTTTTTAGGAACTATTACTTCCGCTTTTTACCTTCAAAACCGGAAGTAATAGTTCCGGTTTTATGCAATATTGAATGAATCAACGCTGATTTTTTTGAAACGAATTTTTCTCAAAAAATTTGCTTATTCAGCGACCGTTAAGGTGCGGAACTAGCGCATTCTTGTGCTAATACCTGCTTGCTGTGGATGCAAACGCAAAAACCTCCTGAGCAAAAAAATAACCGTCCGCTTCAAGTTGAACTTGAAAACGGACGGTCCTGATTGCAAAATGATTTTCAATTTTGGAAAGCACGTTGAGAGGTTTTATAGCATCCGCAGGGCAGACGTATATACAACGTCTGCATCTGCAAGCAATGTGTCTGTCTATACAAACACCATTTGCGTTGCAAAATGCTTGTTGGGGACACCCAAACCCGTGAACTGCATCCGTTGGATGCAGGCTTGGCGTCTCCAAATGAGAAAGTCTATGGTTCTAACACATTGTCAGCCATTGGTAAACAACTTTTTCCAGTCAAAAAAGAAAATAACGATGATTAAAGATGAACATTGCAGAAAAATGTGATACAATAGAAAATGAAAATCCAAACAACAGGAGGAATCCCCTCGTGGCCAACAACGTGAACGTCAAAAAACTGGAAGCTGACCTGTGGGAGTCGGCAGATCTACTGCGTGCAGGCTCTAAACTCACCTCGAACCAATACTGTATGCCGGTACTGGGACTGATTTTTCTGCGGTATGCGTACAGCCGCTTCAAACTGGTAGAGCAGGAGATCCTGAAAGACCGTCCCATGCGCGGCGGCCGGGTGCTGCCGGTGGAACAGAGCGACTTTGCCGAGAAGAGTGCACTGTTTCTGCCCAAGGAGGCGCAGTACAATTACTTAGTCAATTTGCCCGCCAACATCCCGGAACAGGGGCTGACCGGCATTGAGGGCAATCCTCTGAACAGTCTGGGCGAAGTGGTGAACAACGCCATGGAACTGGTGGAGCAGCAGAGCGAGCAGCTGCAGGGCGTTCTGCCGAAGGACTACACCATCTTCTCGGATGAACTGCTGGGGGAACTGCTGCGCATCTTCAACAATGATGCGTTGGACGATGTGGGCGGCGATGTGATCGGCCGTATCTACGAGTACTTTTTGAATAAGTTTGCCAAGAATGTGGCACAGGATGACGGCGTGTTCTTTACGCCAAAATCGCTGGTGAAGATGATCGTCAATGTGCTGGAGCCTGCCCACGGCGTTCTGCTGGACCCGGCTTGCGGCAGTGGCGGTATGTTTGTGCAGACCGGCGACTTTGTAAACCATGCGGGCATGATCGCCAACAACACCATGACGTTTTACGGACAGGAAAAGGTGGAGTACAATGCCAAGCTCTGCCTGATGAATATGGCCGTGCATGGTCTGACCGGCGTGATCAAGTCCGGCGATGAAGCCAATACCTTCTATCACGATGCCCACAACCTGAACGGCTGCTGCGACTATGTGATGGCAAATCCGCCGTTTAACGTGGACAAGGTCAAGTCGGAGTCGGCGCAGAGTGCCGGGCGGTTGCCCTTTGGCCTGCCCGGTGTGAACAAGGCCAAGGAGATCGGCAACGCAAACTATCTGTGGGTGTCCTATTTCTACTCCTACCTGAACGAGCATGGCCGTGCGGGTTTTGTGATGGCGTCCTCGGCTACTGACAGTCAGGGCAAAGACAAGGACATCCGTGAAAAGCTCATTCAGACCGGCCATGTGGACGTGATGATGAGCGTGGGCAACAACTTCTTCTACACCAAGAGCCTGCCCTGTTCGCTGTGGTTTCTGGATAAGGGCAAACCGGAACATCTGCTGGACACCGTATTGTTCATCGACGCCCGCAACTATTATACCGTGGTGGACCGCACTCAGAACGAGTGGAGCGACTGGCAGCTGAAGAACCTCAACGCCATTGTCTGGCTCTATCGTGGCGAGGTGGACAAGTACAAGGGGCTTTTGGCGGAATATCACGCAGAGCTGGCGGACGACCGCCCCTTTGCAGAGATTCAGGCTGCAATGGAACAAAACGTGCAGGCCAAGCGGGAAGAAGCCAAAGCCGCGGTGGAGGCAGCACCCCGCAAAGAGCGCAAGACCACGCAGGAAAAGTTCGACAAGGAGCTGGAAGCCCTCAACGAGAAGCTGACCGTTGCCAAGGAGGCCGTCTGGCTCACCGAAAAATTTGGCGAGGGCGTTTATCAGGATATCCCCGGTCTGTGCAAGGTGGCAAGCCGCGACACCATCCTCAACGAGAAAGGCGCATCCCTGACACCCGGTGCCTATGTGGGCGTTGCACCTGTGGAGGATGACGGCGTGGATTTTGCCCAGCGGATGAAGGAAATCCACAAGGAACTGCTGGAATTGCAGGCAGAGTCTAACCGTCTGATGGAAACCATCTCAAAGAATCTGGAGGAGATGGGGGTATGAAGTGGGAAAAAGTGAAATTGGGAGATGTTTGTGAAATAACATCAAGTAAGCGCATTTTTTACTCAGAATATGTTGATGATGGAGTGCCATTTTATAGATCAAAAGAGATTATTGAAAGTGACGAGGGAAAAATAATAGAAAATCCACTTTATATTTCAGTGGATAAGTATAATGAAATAAAAGAAAAATTTGGTGTTCCGCAGACAGGAGATATGCTCTTAACATCGGTAGGAACGATTGGGATTCCTTATATCATAAAAAAGAAGGATTGCTTTTATTTCAAAGATGGAAATTTAACGTGGTTTAGAGATTTTAGAGAAGGTTTGAATTCTAAATATTTATATTATTGGATAAAATCTTCTGAAGGAACAGGAACCCTTTATAATACTACGATTGGATCATCACAGAAGGCATTGACAATATCAGCACTCAAAAATATAAAGGTTTCGCTCCCGCCGAGAAGTGTGCAGGATAAAATTGTTGAAGTTGTTTCTGTCTACGATGACCTGATTGAAAACAACCAGAAACAAATCAAATTGCTGGAAGAAGCAGCCCAACGGCTTTATAAAGAGTGGTTTGTGGATTTGTGCTTTCCGGGGCATGAAAACACGGAAATTGTGGATGGTGTGCCGGAGGGGTGGAATGAAAAAACATTGTCTCAGGTTGCAAATGTGATTATGGGTCAAAGTCCAAAGTCTGAGTTTTATAATTCGGAGAAAAAAGGATTACCATTTCATCAGGGCGTTGGCAGCTATGGTGTGCGGTTCGTGATGGATGATATTTATTCTACATCGTATACTCGAATAGCAGAACCAAACAGTATTCTTTTTAGTGTTCGGGCACCAGTGGGAAGACTGAATATTACTAAGAATAAAGTTGTGATTGGACGAGGTCTTGCGGCAATAAATCAAACGGATGGATGTCAAAGCTATCTGTATTACCTATTGAAAAACAAGTTCTTCAAAGATAATATTGTTGGAAATGGCTCTATCTTTGCGTCTGTTTCGAAAGATGAACTGTTAAACCAGAAATTCTTGATACCTGAACGGAATTTGATGATGCAATTTGAGAAAAATGTGTCACAGATGGATAAACAAATCGAAAATCTGGATTCTAAAAATAAAAAGCTAATAGAAGCACGGGATAGGTTACTGCCAAAATTGATGAGTGGGGAAGTGGAGGTGTAAAAGTGTTTTCAGAAAAATACGGGTATAAAGAGCCAAAAGAAGTTCAATATGAAAAGATTGATCCATCGTTAAGAAATAGAATTTGGAATATTTTCTATAAAGAGGAGATTAATAATGGACTTTATAAAACAATGGCTTCGCTCTCTGGCGAGAGAACAATGGTGGAAAAAATAACAGATAGACTTGGATATCCACTTACAGCACCAATGAAACCGGAAGAAATTTTGAGAAAGACTGTTACACAGACTGGAAGATGGTATGATGTATATGATTTTATAGATATATATCTGTCTTTTTTACAACAAGACACGAGAGCACAGCGTATAGAGCAGTTTAATGAAGTGTTCGTACAAGAAAAGTCTGGATATCGAATCGTATTAGGTGAAGTTACGCCGATTACAAACGATACTGAGATTGAAACAATCGAACAGGCGGCGATGACACAGTTTAATTCGGTGAATCAGCATATTGGCAAAGCACTTGCGTTTTATGCGGATTTGAAAAATCCAGACTATGAGAACTCTGTAAAAGAATCAATCAGTGCCGTTGAAGCGATGTGTTGTGTTATTACAGGAACGTCTGGAAAACAGGCGACATTAGGAAATGCAATCAAAAAACTTGAGGATAAGGGCATTCATATTCATGGGAGTATGAAGCAGGGATTTAAAGATTTATATGGCTATGCTTCAGATGAAAATGGAATTCGGCATGGCGGAATTGATTTCAAAAATGTGCCGCCGGAAGATGCGAAGTTTATGCTGGTGTCCTGTTCAGCATTTGTGAATTATCTGATTGAGAAGTGGAGTAAAGTAGAAAACAACTAAACCAAAAGAAAGCGAGGGAGCAAAATGAAAGAAAAAATCCAGAGTATCAAGCTGAATGGGATGTTGTGCATAATTTTCATAGCAATAACGTACCTTGTAACGCTGAATATAGAAAATGGATTTTTTCATCCTAATTGGTGGTGGATGTCGAATAATTTTGCTCTGACGGTGAGTGGCGGAATTGCAGTGGGTTTTGCAGCTGGTCTAGCTTATGCAATACAAGAGTATAGAAACTGTAAAAGTGAAACCGAAGCAAAGCTGTTTTTTGCGGCGGGATGGCTATATAGCACTTTTAGCCATATGGATAAAAATATTACGGAGGCTTTGGAAAATCCACAGCAACCAGCGATTGAGAGCCTGTTGAAAACGTATGTGTCGGAAGGAAATCAGGCAAATGAAATAATCAAGCAGACAGAGTACATAACGATTTTAAGGAATGAACTAAAAACAAATCTTGAAAATTTCAAAATGGAAGAGTGCGCAAAGGTTCAAGAAATCTTGAGACAAGCGTATTTCTATTATGATATAGCACTTAACGAGACAAAAATAGATGATTTAAGAAGTAACAAAATAAATAGAACAGTGCTTATATCTGATTCTAAAGTAAAACGTACTCTTGAAATTTTAAGAAAAGAAATAGAGGATGAACTGCCAAGGATAGAATCATTGGCAGAGATGGTTGATCGTCAAACAAGAAAGAAATATCACTGGGAAGAATACAAAAAATATAGCGATGTTCATTGCGCTAGTGTTACAAAATTGAATGATTTTGATGAATTTCTAAAGAGAGGGGGAACATTATGAGCCGCGAATACTCCGAAAATGTCCTTGTTCAGAACAGCGCAGGCAATTTGCTGCAAAATGTTCTGGGCTGGGAGGTCGTGCTGGCTTACAACTCCGAAAAGCTGGGGCCGGACGGGACGTTAGGCCGCACCAGCTATGGGGAAGTGTTGCTGACTCGGTATTTTCGGCAGGCACTTTTGCGGCTGAACCCGTGGCTCACTCCGAACCAGCTGGACGAGGTGCAGAAGAAATTCACGGCACACGTTTCCACCGCATCCCTGATGCAGATCAATGAGGAAAAGTATTTTCTGCTGCGGGATGGCATCCCGGTGACGGTCAAGCGGCCGGATGGCCGCACCGAAACGCGGAGTGCGGCGGTGATCGACTTCAAAAACCCGGAAAACAACCACTTCCTCGCCGTAAAAGAAATGAAGATCCACTCGCAGCTGTACCGCTGCAGAACGGACATCGTGGGCTTTGTCAATGGCATTCCGCTGCTGTTCATCGAGCTGAAAAAGCCTACCGTGGATGTGCAGAACGCCTACATAGACAATTACCGAAATTATCTCGATACCATTCCGCAGCTGTTCTATTACAATGCTTTCCTTATGCTGTCCAATGGATTGGAAGCCAAGGTGGGCACGCTTGGCAGCAAGTACGAGTTCTTCCACGAGTGGAAGCGTCTGAAGGAGAGCGATGCAGGCAGAGTGGAGCTGGAAACCATGCTGCGGGGCATCTGCGAGAAAAAGACCTTCCTCGATCTGCTGGAAAACTTCATCCTTTACGACCATTCCGGTGGGCGCACCACCAAGATTCTGGCCCGCAACCACCAGTATCTCGGCGTCAACGAGGCCGTCAGTGCCTACGAGAACCGCAAGTTAAAAGACGGCAGGCTGGGTGTGTTCTGGCACACGCAGGGGTCAGGCAAAAGCTACTCCATGGTCTTTCTGGCGCAGAAGATCCGGCGCAAGTTTGCAGGCTCGCCCACCATTGTGGTGTTGACCGACCGTGACGAGCTGAACCGGCAGATCAGCGATACCTTTGAAAACTGCGGTCTGCTGGGCAAGACAAAGGCTTCACAGTTCATTGCATCCAGCGGTACAGACCTTGTAAAAAAGCTGCAGGGCAACCCCAGCTTTGTGTTTACCCTGATCCAGAAGTTCAATCTGCCCAAGGAGCCGCCCATCTACCCGGATCACGACATTCTGATTTTGTCGGATGAAGCCCACCGTAGCCAGTACGGCGTTTTTGCAGACAACATGATGCACCTGCTGCCCACGGCGTCCCGCATCGGCTTTACCGGTACGCCGCTTCTGGCGGATGACCATATTACCGAGCGAACCTTTGGCGGGTATCTGTCGGTGTATGATTTCAAGCGGGCGGTGGAGGACGGCGCAACGGTGCCGCTGTACTATGAGAACCGTGCGGATAAGATCGCCCAGTTGGACAAGCCGGAGATCACCGGGCGGATCCTGGATGCCATTGAAGCAGCCGACCTTGATCCCTCGCAGGAGGAAAAGCTGGAACGAGAATTTGCCAAGGAGATCCATATTCTCACCGCAGATGAACGGCTGCGCTCCATTGCAAAGGATTTTGTGGAGCATTACTCTGATCTTTGGACCAGCGGCAAGGCGATGTTTGTCTGCCTGAATAAGGTCACCTGTGTGCGGATGTACAACTATGTGCAGGAATACTGGCGGGCAAAGATCAGGGAACTGGAAGCCCGGCAGGGCACAGCGACCCAGCAGGAAGCACAGGAGCTTGCCCGTAAACTGGCATGGATGAAAGAAACCGAAATGGCAGTGGTGATCAGTCAGGAGCAGAACGAGGTGCAGACCTTCAAAAAGTGGGGGCTGGATATTCTGCCGCACCGTGCCAAAATGGAAAAGCGGGAGCTGGATATTCTGCCGCACCGTGCCAAAATGGAAAAGCGGGAGCTGGATAAAGAATTCAAGGACAGCAGGAATCCGTTCCGGGTGGTGTTCGTCTGTGCCATGTGGCTGACGGGCTTTGATGTAAAGTGTCTGTCCTGTCTGTATCTGGACAAGCCGTTGAAAGCCCATACCCTGATGCAGACTATTGCTCGTGCAAACCGTGTTTCGGAGGGCAAGAGCAACGGCCTGATCGTGGACTATATTGGTATCGTAAAGGCGCTGCGCAAGGCTCTGGCAGATTATACGGTCAGCAAGAACAGCCCGGCGGGCATTGACCCAACGGTGGACAAAACGGAGCTGATTCAGCGTATTTGCACGGTCATCGGAAAAACGGACGGCTTTCTGGCAGAACACGGGTTCCGGCTGCAGGAACTGGTGGACGCACAGGACTTTGAAAAGATGAACCTTGTACAGGATGCAGTCAACGTGATGTGCGAGACGTTGGAAACCAAGAAAACCTTCCAGACCTATGCGTCTGAACTGGCGCGGCTGTTCCGCTACGCAGACCGTGACGATGTGGACGATACCGTGCGCGCCCGGAAAAACGCAATTCTCGCCATCTACGAGGGCTTGCAGCAGAAGCGGAAACACGCGGACAATACCGACCTGATGGTGCAGATCAACGGCATCGTCAACGAGTACATCCATGTGGAAAAGCCGGATCAGGAGGCTGTACCTTCCCGGCAGTTTGACATCAGCAAAATTGATTTTGACCTGCTGAGCCGGGAGTTTGCCCACACCCGGCGGAAGAACCTTTTGTTGCGCGATCTGGATGAACTGGTGAATCAGCAATTGGCGAAAATGCTGTTTGCAAACCCGCAGCGCATTGATTATTATGACCGCTATCAGGAGATCATAGATGCCTATAATGCAGAGCAGAACCGGGCAACCATTGAGAAAACCTTCATGGATCTGATGGAGCTTGCAAGTTCACTGGACACGGAGCAGCAGCGCTATGTGCGTGAGGGCTTTTCCAGCGGTGAGGAACTTTCAGTGTACGATTTGCTGTTTTCGGAGAACCTCACGAAGCAGGAAATTGAAACGATCAAGAAGGTGTCTGTGGACTTGTTGACAAAAATCAAACAGCAGATCGCCAAACTCGACCATTGGACGGACAAGCAGGAAACTAAGGCAATTGTGGATAACCTGATTCGCAATACCCTTTGGCAAGAACTTCCCAATAGCTATGATGTAAGCGATATCCAGACCTACCAGAAGAAAATCTACGAGTATGTATATATGCGCTACCCGGAAGTAGCATAACGCAAAAATCACCCCAGAGAGAACGCACAAGAGGCTATTCTCTCTGGGGTGATTGCGTATCAAATCATCTGAAAATGCTTCAAAGCCTCCACAATCGCATCCTCTTTCTCCTTCGGACACTGAGGCTGCTTTGTATTTTCATTTTTCGCTTTATGGTAATTCTCTCGCTCAATAATGCCGTGTTTCTGCTTCACCTGTGCGATATAGAGATTGGAGACCTTCAACTGGTGATGTTCCCATACATGCTCCCGAATCTCATTGTAAGTCGCCTTGCTCTCCGCAGCAGTCACATCCAGCTCCTCCATGCTCACTTCCACTTCAATGTGCCGCTCGACATGGAGTTTGGACAAAAGGATGACCGCTTCAACAGTTGTTTCAGTTTCCAAGGGAAGTTCTTTCACTTCCTCACCATCAACAG
>OGYG01000344.1_pt1 | contig 50714 bp, 52 predicted proteins | sample 1576481 | NCBI WGS metagenome assembly OGYG01 (sample SAMEA3541497, study PRJEB24748) | human gut metagenome | biome: human gut; feature: human-associated habitat; material: faeces | place: China | collected 2012 | reverse complement strand
TTTGTCTACATATTCAATTTTCAAAGCAGCCACCGTAAGATGGCTTTGTTGTGATGCGATTAAGGTAATGGATAACCTCTACTTTTCATTTTCAATCTTTATCTCCTTATGTATCCTTATAAACGATATGTTCCTTCAATATTACATATTTTTCTTGTATCAAAAATAACTTTTCCTTTTAACTTGTCCATATTATTTTTAATTTCATCATGACCAACAAGTAATACTACCATATCTATTGCATTTAAAAACTCATCCAAATCATGCATCTGATTTTCAACCACATCTTTTTCAATAAATGGGTCATATACTTTCACCATGTTTCCACAAAGATGCTTCTCCATAGAATCTAACATCTGTAGTGTTGGTGACTCTCTCATATCATCTACATTTTCCTTATATGTAAGACCATAAAATCCAACACGACTAACATCTTTAATATTATTTTCTTTCATAATATTTACAATTCTCTCTAACACAAACTCTGGCATTGAATCATTAATTTTTCTTGCTGCTAAAATAATATTTGCAAGTCCTGGATAATCCCCTACTAAAAACCATGGGTCGACTGATATACAATGTCCACCTACTCCTGGCCCTGGTGTTAGAATATTTACACGTGGATGTTTATTCGCAATTCGAATAATTTCATATACATCCATATTGTCAGAACGACAAATCTTTGCCAATTCATTCGCATATGCTATGTTTATATCTCTAAAAGTATTTTCTACAACTTTCGTCATTTCTGCTGTTCGAATATCAGTAACTTCAATTTCCCCCTGACAGAATGACATATACAACTTTTTAATTTTCTCCCCTATTTCTTTTTCATCTGCACCAATTGTTCGATTGTTATGTAACAATTCATACACCATATTTCCTGGAATGATTCTTTCTGGTGCATGTACCAAATGTAAATCTTTTCCAATAACAAATCCATTTTCTTCTACAATTGGACGAACCTGTTTGTCGATTGTTCCTGGAGAAACAGTTGATTCAATAACTACAATAGCCCCTTTCGGACAAATTTTCATAATTTCTTTAACTGCTGCCTGCACATATTTTCCGTCAACCTTTTTACTCACTTCATCATAAGGTGTTGGTACAGATACAATATATGTATCTGTCACTTGATATTCTGTAGTAAATTTAATTCCGGATTTTACTGCATCATCAAAAAGTTCGTCAAGTCCATCTTCTTTAAATGTTGTTTTACCATCATTTAATGTACCAACTAATTCTTTATTATAATCTGTTCCTACTACTTTGACCCCATGGGAAGCCATCATAAGTGCTGTTGGTAATCCAATATACCCTAATCCAATTACGTTAATCATGTTATTTTCTCCTTCTATTAAATTAATCTCTATTTGCAAGCGCTAATTTCACGCAAAGCATTTAAAATTTTTTTAAAATTCAGCAGCAACATTATAGCTGCATAAATACAATATATTATAACCAAAACGATTGTATTTGAATGTATCATAGTATTCAAAACATACTTTATCTTCCAACATATTAAACCTACTATCGAAAGTTGAATAATAATAAATAATATTTCTTTCTTATCAAAAAAGTCTTTTATTGTATATCCTATTTCCTTCGCTCCATAATGTAGCAAAAATATTGTCAATGCTACTGTTAATATTAATGTTGTAGCTGCTGGACCGACTATTCCCCAATATTTAAATGTCAAAACATTAAAAATCAAATTCAAAATCAATGATGCAATAGACGCATACATCAAAATTTTTGTCTTACCCTTTGCAGTCAAAATTAATGATGTATTAGCAAATCGAACCATATCAACAAACAAGTATATAATAAATACAGAAAGACCTGGTAAAAATTTCGAATCATATAATAAAATCATTAGTTCTTTTGCTACAATAACTGCTCCAAATGCAAATATCCATGTTAATAAATAGCCCAGTCTCAAATATCCTCTAAATGTCTTTAATGCACCTTTATAGTCCCTAGCTCCTATTTGTCTAGTAACTATTGGTATCAACACTGTTATAAACGACGCAGTTATCAAATCAAATGGTAATATCTTAGAAGCATTGGTATATATAGCTAACGTGCCTGTATCTGTAAAAAAACTTACTACATATTTATCTATATCTCTAGTTAACGCATTTGTCAAAACATAAATAGCCATTGGTATACTAAATTCTAAAACTTGAGGAACCATGTTCATATTGAAATATTTTACTTTAATTTTAAATTTTCTTTTAGCAAATGAATACATAAAATATATAACTTGTATTATGTCTGTAATAAGTAATATTACAAATATTGTACAAATATTCTTTGTTACTAGACATGCGAATAAAACAATTAAAAGTCTAATTACAGATATAATAAAATTACGAATAGCTATTATCTTTGCTTTCCCAATAGATACAAAAAGTACTTGAAGCATAGGCAAAAGATTTTCTAAAAGTGGCATCCACGCAGCGAATAAAATAACATTTTTTAAATCTCCATTGTTAAAATATAAATAAATAGGTTTCTGTGCTAATAATATTATAATTGCACATATTATTCCTACTATATATTGTATCCCAAAAATTGTTGATATATATTCCTGTTGTTTTTGTTCATCTTGTGTTTTATTATAGAAAAAATTCACTGCATTAGTTAAACCTAATATTGAAAAAGACGTTGCTGTCGTAACTACTAACATAGCTTGAGAATATGTTCCATACTCTTCCAGCGAGAAATACACTGACAACAATTTTGTGACTATCAATCCTAAAATAGCTGTTACAACTCTTACAATTGTTAGCAAAATAGAATCTGATGCTGCTCCTTTAATCCCTAATTTATATTTTTTCATAAATTCCTAGACCTTCCTCTTGTAAGCTTCTTTTTTATAAAGCTTCCATATCCTAATAGTCTATTTTTGAACAAAACTATACTATCAAAAAATACAACTTCTAATCTCGAAGCCGCTATTACAAGCCCCTTTTTTTGAAGAACCTTTGAAAATTTTTTTCGATACCTTTTTGCAGGAATTGCTTGACTAATTGCCTGATTAAGCAGTGCACTATGTCTATCAATCTCAACAATATTAAACCTTTCTTCCTTTAATTCCATAAGAAATTTTCCTTTTATTGTATGTGGTAGCAAGACCGATACACCATTCTCATTATATCCTTTCATTCCATTGCTAGCAGCATGATAATCTCCTATTGTAATATCTCCCTGGAATTTTCCGTCTTTTATTTTGCAAACATTACACGATGGTCTTTTTAGATATCGAAATGCAATTCCATAATCACTCTTATGAAATTCTTGGATATGTTCCTCTCCATTTTTCATTTTAGCTCTTATGTAATATGGCTTCCACTTTCCATTTTTTTTATATCTTACAGAAAATTCTTTAATATCTTCTTTATATAAATGCTTTATTCTATTACAGTATTCTTTTTGAATCAACAAGGATGTTGGTCCATGGCATATAAGTTCTACTGTATATAAATTTTCATCTACTCCTAAACAATATTCTTTCACTGCTGCTACTTCACAAGGTAAGCCAATAAAGAGAACTTCTTTTTTCTCTCTTAAATCTTGTTTAACCTCTTTATAAATATTAAACTTCCGAGCTTGCGCATATTTTGACCCCTTCAATTTTTCTAATGCATCTCTTTTTTCGACTTTAATATAAGAAATGCTCTCATAATTTGAAGAATATGATACGCCATATACAACTCCACCCCTGTCTAAAATTTTACAACTTATTGCCGTTGCTGCTCCTCCCGACGCACAAGATTTTGTTTCTTCACTTTCAAAACTTCCCGCATAATAGCCCAATGTCTTTGATTTATAATTAGAAACATTTTTTACTGGACAATATTGCAAACATTTTTTACAGTTTATGCATTTATTTTCTTCTATGATAATAGGATAAAAAAAGCCTTCTCCGTCTGGCTTCATTTTTATAATCCCCTGTGGACATACATTACTGCATATTTCACATCCACAGCACTCTTCTAATTTCTCATATAAATTAATTGTTTCCATTATTCCTGTCCTCTAATGCTCCAACTAAAAAATCCATTGATTCGCATCTTCTTGCATTTAATTTTTTGTTTACCTCTTTATAATTAATATCTGGTATATTTTTAATCTCGCTATTATAGTTATCAATTAATCTATAATTAATCTCCCACTGTTTTAAAATATTATCTATTCTACTATTTCTAGATTTTTCACCTTTTCTTTGTCTATAAAAAGCAAAAAATTGTTTCTGGTTTATAATAGAAAACGCAATTCCATGAAATGAATCTGTGAATATTTGTGAAGAAAAGCGTATCAAATTTATAAATTCTTCTGGAGATTTTCCAACAATTGCTTGGTCTGCAAATGAAAAATCTTCACCTGAAACAGATTCATCACTTACTATAGTAATCAGTTTCATATTTCTTTCATTCGCATATTTTCTAGCCAATTTTCTAGCTATCTCATTATCTCCTAACAAATAGCACAAAACATATTCTTCTTTAATCAATCTTTCTGGTTTAATTAATTCACACCACTGTTCTTGTGTTAATAAATAAGTGGGGTCAAGAACAACTGAAACAGGTTTATCACATAGTTCATTAATAATCCTCTTCCCCTCTGTTTCACGTACACTTATATAATTAATTCTTTTTAAAAACTGTGCCGCACTACTTTTACAATAATGTGGATATTGAGAAACACCCAAGCTAGTTGCATATGATACCTTATTTATACTCTCTGGAACAAATCTAAGTGTTCTAAAATTAGAAAATGCAATATCTGGTAACCATTGCTGGTCACTTCCCACTAAAACAGTATTATATTTCTTAGCAAGTTTTTCTAAGTTTTCAATTCCCTTACATTCAATAATATTATGTAATCTTTTTTCACGAAATATAGATGCCACTTTTTTACGTTCGCTAATATTCATCTGATGTTTTTCATCTAACACTATCTGTTCATTTTTTTTCCTTTTATATTTATTCCAAATTTGTTTCCCACAAAATATTAATAAATATGGTGTAAATCTAATATGTTTATTACTTGTTCTTTGATATGAAATAATTTCTGTTTTATATCCCTGCATTTCTATTATAGTTTGTGTTGCATATGCTTGTAATAACATACCATAATTTTGCCCTTGATAGGCTAGACATAAACCAACTATCCCTTTTTTCGTATCGTTATTCATTTTTCTTCCCCTTTATTCCATATTGAAATCTCTTTTCCTGTATTTCTCTCATATAAAACAAGCATAAAAGCTATCAATAAAGCATTCCAAAAAAAACGTTTATTTATTGCATCGATAAAAAATGCAGGTAATAATCCACTTATAAGAATAAGAATCACTAAAACATTTTTACTTTTCATTGCCTTATATCCTGCATATACACTTGGAGTAATTAATAAAATAGTTCCCAATATCCCAATATCACATAAACTAGTTAAATAAGTATTATGAACAGCTCCATATCCTGTTAAATAACCTCCCCATCCCCAACCCAATATAGGACGTTGAGAAAATAATTGTATTGCTGCTCCCCATCTATCAGATCTTCCTGATCCTGCTTGGTATTCATCAAATTGAAGTAAACGTTCCAAACTAGCACTAGGTAAAAATTTTATTATCAAATATAAAGCCAAACCTACCACTACAGCCATAATAAAAAGTTTCAAAAGCACATTAAAAATTTGAGTTTTTCTATTTTTATCTGGCATCAATATTAAAAACAAAATAATTACTCCTAATGTAACAAATCCTGCTCGTGAAGATGTAAGTAATGTAGCATAAATATTAACTAAAATTACAATTATATTTAAACTAATACGCTTATGTTCATATATCAAAGAATACGCAGCTAATGCAATTCCTATTATTAAAAATGCCGCACAATTATTGGGATCATTTTGAAGACCAAATAGCGTCAATACTTTTCTTGCTGCATAAACTTCACTAATATATGAACCTTGAAATATAATTGATAAAATCCCAAATATAAAGCTACACCAATAATTTATCCTCAATATATAAGATAAAAATTTTTCTTCATAATATGCACCCGTCATTATAAAAACAAATATCGTTATCCCTATTTGTGATAATAAGTGTATAGATATATCTTGGTTAGACCAATTAGACCAAAGAATTGAGATTAATTTAAAAACAAACCATAACATAATTAGAATATTATAAATATTAAGCTTTATACTAAATCGGTACAAATAAATACATATTACTATTAAAAAAAACATATAAAATTTTGTACTATTTCCAATAAATTTAGTTAGGTAAGTTTCAAAAAATGAAAGAAATATATATATTCCAAACATATAAAAAAACCACTTAGGAATATATTGAAAATACTTATTATTTTTTTGACTTATATTCTTTTCAGTATATCCACCCATTGTGAAATAACCTCTTTCTCTGTAAATAATTGACATCTTTTTTTACTTTCCTGACTCATTAAATTTCTTAGTTTCTGATTACAAATTAGATTTTCTATTTTTTTAGCCATATCTTCTACATCAAATGCTTTAATTAAATATCCATTTTTTTCATCTTCAATAATTTCATTCGGTCCAGTGGGAATATCAAAGCTTAAAAGAGGCAATCCATTTCCACTCCCCTCCAATAAAGTCATTGGAAATCCTTCATATCTTGACGTCATTACCATAATCGCATATTTTTTATAACGTTTATACAAGTCATTAACTTGTCCGAAAAAATGCATTTGAGATGAGATTGATTTTTCTTTTGTCATTTTTATCAGATCATCTAATTGTTCTCCCTTTCCATAAATATCCCAAGACCATTCTGGGTATTTAGGTAAAACTATACTAGCTACCTCAATTGCTTTTTGAAAATTTTTTTGATATTCCAGCCGTCCTACACTGATAATTTTTTTTGATTCTACATCATATGTTCCTGCGTTTCTAAATACATTCTCATCTATTGGGTTATAAATTTGCACTGTTTTCTGTGCATTATACTTGTTTTTATACACCTCAAGTGCACTGTGCGTTAAAACAACATTCAAATCAGAACGCTTAATTCCATATTTTCTTGCTATATTTTGTCCTTTATGGTCATAATTACCCTCCGGATTTGAATGTTCCCAACATATACATTTAGTCTCTATTTTTTTACATGCTTCTACACAAATAGGAAAAAACAATGCACCACATGCAATAACTATGTCAATATTTTTTTGTTCTAAAAATCTCCTAAGTTTTTCTATACCTCCACTCAATAAAACTTTTGTCATATTTTTATATGAAGTAAGAAAATACTCTTCATGTACTTTATGAGAAATTTCATAAAGATTAGGAAGATTTTGTTGAACATAACTTAATGTAGTAATGTCCATGTCTTCTACATCCACTAGATGATTTACTAAAACAGATGTAACTCGACCAATTCCTCCATTTTGATAGAAACCTCCAAGCATAAAACAAATCTTCATCATTACTCCTACCCTTATTTTCTATATCTAGCAATTGCTTTTTCTAAATATTCTGTATATTCAAGTGCAATATCTTGATAGTCATATCCATTTTCTACAAACTTTCTAGATGCATATCTCATTTTATTATATTGTTCTAATGGAATACTTGCCATAAACTCTATTTTACTTCTGAAATCATCCACATTCCCCATATTAAAATTCATTCCATTATTATGGCTACATCTTTCTACATTAACATTATTATTTTCTGATAATACTGGCAAACCACATGCTTGTGCATCATAAAAACTCATGCTACACTGCTTTGGAAATACTGATAAATCAGCTTGTTGATAAAATTTAGCCAATTCCAAATATCCTTGTGTTGGAAACATTATAATTTGATTTTCCGATTTTCTCAATATTTCTTCAACTTTTTTCCCATACTCATTATTAGGAGGTGTTCCAACACAAACTAACGTAATCTTTGAATTAAATTTCTTCAAAAATGCTTCTGCTAGCAATTGTCCACCTTTAGCTTCTGTTAACTTCCCAGTATAAACAACCACAAATGAATCTTGGTCTATCGCGTTTTCATCTCTAAACTTCTTCCTCACTTCTTCTGAAGGTGAAAAAAGTATAGTATCTGTTCCGAAGGATATAAATGGTGTCTGAGATTCTGGCATTCCCAAATGCTTATTAACATATAAATCATCTTGCGTACGGATAACATCATATTTTCTCTTCTTTATTATTCTAGTAAATAAATGTCTATACATAAATTCGTATATTTTTACAAATTTGTTATCACTCGCCATAGAAAGCATATGTGAATCAAACATCATCGGATACTTTGGCTTTCTTAGTAAAAAACGCATTGCCGTTAAAGTTTCAACACAATGAACAAACACAACATCTGGATTAATTTGATCTACAATTTCAAATATTTCTTTTCCATATACCAATCTTCTTAAAAAATAACCTTTTGCTGGAATACGTATAATTTTTACTCCTGTTTCTTTTTCATAAATCTCATCCTTTTTCTCTAAGCCAGTGCCATCATCTCCAAATTCACGATATACTGGATATAAATACTCCTTAGTTGGTGTCACAATAAAAACTTCATTACCCTGTTTTTGCTGAAATTTTGCTAAAGGATTAGCTTGATAACCAAATGCTGGATGAAATGTTTCATCAATATGTAATATTTTCATTTTAATCTTCTTCTCCTAACAAATACTGCAATGATACAAATTTATTTCCTTCTTCTTTAAGTTTTTCTTCAGACCATTCCCACCATTTAATTTTATGTAATTTAGCAATTTCATTTTTAGAAAATCTATATCTTAAAAGTTTTGCTGGCGCTCCTGCCACTATGGCATATGGTGGTACATCATGTGTCACTACACTGTGAGCTCCGATAACCGCTCCATCACCCACAGAAATTCCATCACCAATAAATACTCCCTCCCCAATCCATACATCATTTCCAATAACAATCTTTCTTGTTTCTGTATCTCTTATATTGCCAAAGTTGACCCCTAATATATTTCTTCCTTCTGAAAAAACTGGTGATGTAGAAACTACATCCAATCTATGTGCGCCTCCTCCTATTGCACAATAACTTGCAATAGAACAAAAAGATCCTATTTGGACATTACATACTGAATTGTTCTTTCCCATATAACTATAACGATCCATTCTAACATTAATACAATTAGATCCTGTTCCCACTTTTGCAGTTTTATCAATTCTGCAATTGCGAAGTGCTGGACGATTTATAAGTCTTAAAAATTTTGATACGAAAAAACCAACATTAACCTTCATTTTTTTCTTTATTAATCTCCCATTCCATAATTTTTGCATCAATTAAATATCGATACCAATACGCTTGTAAAAATGCATGTACCCTTCCTGCTTCTCCATCTAAAAATCCTAATTTAATATAGTATCGATACCAATAATAAAATTTAGCTCTCCAAAATTTCGGTAATTTATAATACAATCCATCCCTTAATTTTTTTGTTTTTTCTGCTTCGTGATATAAGGAAGCATCAACTTGTTGATCTGACAAAGTTGCCAAATAATCTGCCACTTCTCTTGTTGCATACCAATTATGCTTATCTATCCATGCTGAAAGACTTTTAAAGTCATAATGTAGACAATCATTGACTAAATCTACTGTTTTCCCTTCTGATAGAACAATATGTTCGCCCATTGCTCGATCTTCATATCTTCCTAATCCATATTTAAAAATTGTTAAATTATAGAATGGATAAATTCCACCATGTTTAAGAAAACGTCCCATAAAGAAAATTTTAAATTTCATAACCAATCCATTTACATCATCGTTAGAATGCTCTTCACATGCTTCTACAATTTCTTTTTTTAATTCAGGTGTCACAACTTCATCTGCATCAATTCTATAAACCCATTTTGTTTTTATATTCACGTTGTCTAATGCCCAATTAAATTGCTTTGCATAATGCTCAAACGGCTCATGCCTATATATTTCTGCTCCCATTTTTTCTGCAATCTCAATTGTTTTATCAGTACTTCCACTATCTACCACTACAATACGATTAGCTAATCCCGTAATCGACTCAATGCATCTTTTTATATTTACTTCTTCATTCTTTGTTAAAATAATAGCTGTAATATCACTCATTTGTCTTATCCTTTCAACCTAACCAACTTATTGATTTTAGATATTAAACAATCAAAACCAATACCTAGCACTGTAAACATAATTACACAAAATATCCAATGTATAATCATAAAATTACTATTATAAAAATTATTACAACATAAAATTTTCTCCCACACATATTCCCTTACAATTGGATGATCATTAATTAAATAAATTGCTAACACATGTGATGATATCTTACTTACCCACACACCTTTTAGTTTATATGATAAAAATATATTCATAAAAGCTATCGAAGCCAAAACTATTAATGGTGAATTATAATAAAGTGATGCTGCATCTTTCGAATGAACTAATGCTTTTTCTCCAAAAGCAATTATTCCTGCTAGTAGGCAACTTGATCCATATATAAATATCGCTTTTTTACCTTTCATTTTTAAGCAAGGCAAATGGTGTATACCATATCCCAATATAAGCATAAATGTACAATGGAGTACTCCTGTTCCTCTTTCTGAAAATCCATTATGTCCTAAGGTGCTCTGAATAATATCAAAAAAAGCAATGCTCAATAATAATATTTTCAATTCCTTTTCTGATAATTGAAATAACAATTTACCTAGAAAAGGTTTTATACATAACAAGAATATGAAAACTGTCATAAACCACCATTGATTTGACATTATTGGAGTAATAGAATTTATTAACCCTTTTACCGAAAACAGACTTTTATCAATCAAACACGCACTTGCAAATATAAAAACTGAATAAAACCATATTTTCTTATAATGCTTTTTTATAGGAATAGTTATTTTTTTTATTTGAATTTCTGAATTATCTTCACTAATAAAATATCCAGTTATTAAAATAAAACAATTCACCGCTACTCTACAGAAAACACTTACTCCACTTGCAATAATAAAATTAAGTTTACTCGTTTCAGTAGAATTAATTACCCCCCCCCCAGCCAAAATAGTGCATTGATACAACCATCATCATACATGTTAATCTTAAATAGTCAATTCCTTGATTTCTTTCTTTCATCTTTTCATTTCTCCAATAGTTTTAAGAATACATTCTGATATTTTTTCATTGCAATTTCATAATCATACTGCTTATCATATAGCTCTAGTGCTCTTTCACCCATTTTTTTAGTCTCATCTAAATTTTCTACCATCTGAATAATTACATTTTTAAGTCCATTATAATCTCCGACTTCCACAGCAAACCCTATTTTCTCTTCATTAATTTCTTTCTCAAGATAAGAGTCCTTTTCTACAACACCAAGTACCGCATGACCACCTTGAAGATAACTATAATATTTACTTGGCGCACATGTTCCTTTTAACCCTTTTTCAAGACTTACTACACAACAAGAGCTAATAGCAACTGCTTGCTCAAAATCTTTTCCGTGTAAGAAATCTAAATGTTGTACATTTTTCAAGCCTTTATTTAGAATCTCATTCTGCACCTTTTCTTTTTTATTCCCATGACCTACAATCAAAAATCTCACTCGATTATCATCTTTTAATAATTCTGCCGCATGGATTAACGTATCCATATCTTGACATGTTCCCATGTTCCCAAAATAGGATACAACAAACTGTTCATTTTCATAACCAAATCTTTCATAAGCCTTTCGGTCAGGAGTTTGCTTCTTTTCATGAGCCCAGTTTGCAATCGTTGTAATTCTGTCAGGTGTAAGACTTTTTCTGTTTTCTAACAAAAATGCTTTCATTTCATCTGTCAACGCAATTACCTGAGAAACGTTTTTATACAAACTTTTATTAATAACTTTCATTACTCTATCAATGATATCTCCATCTTTCAAAGTTCTTGACGCATATGCTACTTCTGGATAAATATCATACGCCACAAAAAGAAATTTTGTTCCAAATAACTTTTTAGCTAATATAGGTACTATTGGCAGCACTGGCGGATTTGAGTAGACAATAATGGATTTATAATTCTTTAACTTATAAATTCTTCTTAACACTGCCCATGTGAAAGAAAAATAATTAATCAAACGATTTATTTTTTTTCTTCTATCTAATTCCATATATCGAATACGTTCAATTCCTATTCCTGATACTTTTTCTTTTAGAGGAACCTCTCCCGATGCATTATACTCCTTGGGGTAACCGCAAAGAGCATCTACTGTAAATCCATTATTCGCTAAATACTTCGCAGTATCAAATGGCAATGTAGCCGATGAATTATATTCCGGATAAAAAAACTGGCATAAAAACAAAATGTCTTTTTTCTCATTCTTACTTTTTTTCATTCTTTCCTTCACTTCTCTTAACTTAGTATTTAATTTTTGCAAACATCATTTGCTATAGTATGCCCATCTCCTGTAAGTCCTGCATTCACTTCCTCCGGTCTTTTAAACGTCGGAACCGCACTTCTTAATGCCTCTTTTGCTTCCAAATCGTCCCCTGTTTCACAAGCTTTCTTCAGCGCATCCAATCTTGCATCGATTTCCTCAGCGCTTAATGCCTTATCTCTCTCAATAAAAATCATACTGTTGCTTGTCTTATCCAGTTCCTCTGTTTTTACCAGCAATTCCTCATACAGTTTTTCTCCCGGTCTCAATCCTGTTTCCACGATTTCCACTCCATGTACACCGGACAGACGAATCATATTTTCTGCCAAATCCATAATCTTTACTGGTTTTCCCATATCCAGGACAAATAACTCTCCGTTATTGGCAATTGCTCCACTTTGAAGAACCAGCTGTGAAGCTTCCGGAATGGTCATAAAGTATCGGATAATTCTCTTATCTGTAATAGTAACTGGTCCGCCGTTGGCAATCTGACGTTTAAACAACGGAATTACAGAACCGGCGCTGCCCAGCACGTTTCCAAAACGTGTGATGCTGTATTTTACCTTACCGTGAGTACTTGCACTCTGGGCAATCATCTCACACATTCTCTTTGTAGCGCCCATAACGTTTGTAGGGTTTACTGCCTTATCTGTAGAAACCATCATAAAGCGTTCTGCCCCATATTCTTCACAAAGCTCAACCACAACCTTTGTTCCGAAAATATTGTTTTCAATGGCTTCAATACAGTTGTGCTCCATAAGTGGTACATGCTTATGAGCCGCTGCATTAATGACAATCTGAGGATGATAAGTCTCAAACACTCTTTCCATTGCTTTGCGGTTAGTAATGGATGCAATCTCTACCTGAAGGTTCAGATTATCGCCGTAAGCAATTTTTAATTCCTGCTGTACATCATAAGCGCCGTTTTCATAGATATCTAATATAATCAACTGCTTTGGAGCCATTTTTGCTAACTGACGGCATAATTCAGAACCAATAGAACCACCCCCACCGGTAATCAAAACAACCTTATTTTTGTAATAAGCGTTTGTGCGCTCATCAGCAACTGCCAGAGGTTTTCTAAATAAAAGCTCTTCTGCATCAAACTCTCTTAAATGTCTCTTTCCACCTACAGCATATACCGTAGGGAAATCATAAACTTTTAATTTATAACCTGCTTCTGTATAATACTCATAAAGTTCTTTCTTCTTTTGCGCATCCATAGAAGGAATGGCAAAAACAATTTCCTGAACCTCTAATTCATCTAATTTTCGAAGTGTTGCCTCATCCTCTGACCATACAGGAATACCTTGAATTTCCCTTCCTACTTTTTCTTTATTAACATCAATAAAGCATCGTGGTGTATAAGATGCTTCACTATTATTTAAAAGTTCTTCTGCCAGTCCCACACCTACACGACCAGCGCCAATAATAGCAATTTTAATTTTCTGTATATCTTTATCATTACCGACTTCCATTCCTGAAAAAATCCGGAATAAAACCAGTAGAATTTTCCCTTTTAAAGTATCGTGATTTCCGCATTTATACGCGTAACGATACACCATACGAATAGCCAAAGCTCCTAATAAGTTCAAACTTACCAAAGACAAAAGTCTTCCGAATGTAATATGCTGAATAGGCAGAATACTCTCTAAACATAAGTATGCCAGAAATCCTGCAAAATCTGTAAACAGCAACCGGATATAGCACTGTATTCCTCCATATCTCCAAACCTGTCCATAAATGTTTCCAATAATACGTGCTGCAAAAATACAAATAATGGAGATAACAGCCTGTTCGAAGATTCCTTTTCCTGAAAGCTTATCATCCCCCGCATAAAAAGCTAATAAAAGAAATGCTGCAATTGCGTATACTCCCATATCATAGAAAATAAGCATCCAACGTATATTTTTAGTCATTTTTATATTTTTTGTCATGTTCTTATTTTTCTTTCCTTCCCTGATTTCAAACTATAGTAACATTACAGGAATTTCTTATCATTACCCATTATATTACATAGGAGCTATCATAAATTTTCATTATGACAGCTCCCGGTAGATTCATTATGCTCTTTTTCTGTTTCTTCCAAGAACAACAACTGCTGCTCCTAAAAGTACTACAGATGCACCCGCATAAAGAATCCAGTCAGAAGCTACACCTGTCTTTGGTGAAGTTCCTGTTGTGGAATCTGTAGATGTTCCTGCTCCGGTATTTTTACCAATAACGGCAACTGGAGACAAGTCTTCAAACTGTGCGGTAATCTCTTTTGTGGAATAGTTTACATTATCTGGTGTAATTACTTCCCACACAGCTCTCTGAGTACTATAGTGAAGAACCTTCACATCCTGCAGAGCTTCTGTCAGGTTTGGTACTGTAAAAGTAACTTTGTACTTACCATCTTCGGTTTTTACACCACCGTTAATAGGTACCAAATCAAAGAATTTTGTTACAAGAACTTTTCCTGTTAACTCATCTTTAATTGCCTCTGCCTGCTCAGCAATACTTTCCAGTGTAGCTGTTCCATTATTTACAGCTAAAATTTTATCCAGAACTGCCTGTTCTTTTACTTCTGAAAAGTTCTCTGCTGTACCTTCTGTCATTTCATATTTACCTACGGATTCTCCTGCTGGAGTTGCCTGTGTGGTCTTACTGCCCGCTGCAAATACGCTGACTACCTGAGTAACTACAAGAGCTGCTGCTAAAAGAGTTCCAAAAAGTCTTTTCTTCATGGATATCACCTTTCTTTCCTTTCTTTATTTTTCTATAGATACCAGTACAGCTTGTACCAGATATCTCTGAGTTGAAATTCCTGCATAGCAGGTGGATAAAGTAATAATTTTATCCTCGGTTGTCACTTCCGTAGAAGTATCTATAAAAGCATTCATATCTCTCATGGAGAAAATGCTGTTCAAATATTGTTGATATTCATCTTTACTCCAAAAATTATAATTCATAAGCAAATGCCTGTTATCAGTAAGATAAGCTGCAAAGATTTTATAACGAAGAATTTGATCCGGCATATAAATTACAATATCCCGATTGTTATCAAAAAAGCTTCGATCCATATACTTATGAATACTCTGAAACATAGAGCCGTTTTTCATATCATGTCCATAAATCACTGTATTGGGGTCTTCAAAGGTTTTTGTGTTGTAATTTTCTGTAAAAATTGCTCCTTCCTTCTTCTCTTCCCCATCAATAGTATGATTTAAATAATAAGTATTGTCATTGCTGCTTTGTAAGATTGGATAATCCACTTCTGTTCCCGGCACTTGAATCCATGCATATACATCGGGATTTTGTTGTTGCAGAGCTGCAAAATCAATGGGAATTTCCACTGTTGATTCTGTTTCTGGTTCCGGCTCTGGTTTTTCCACAGGTTTCGGCTCTTCCTTGACTACTTCCTGCTGCAGCTTTTCATATTCTTTTCCTGCGTTTTTTTCTTCTATATATTTATAAATCCCAATTGCACCACATGTAAGACCTAATCCTAAACATATCAATGCGATTATTTTTCTTTTTTTCATACATGGCTCCTATTCTACCTCTCGATAAAAGTGCTGGATGATCATTTTATAAAGCTCTTGATCATTTATATGATACTCATCAAACTCAGCTTCGCTTACGCCTTCACCCGGAATACTCCATGTTTCCCGGTCTGTATCTGTTGAAAAATCCTTTAGAATTTTTACAAATTGATCTGTACCAATGTTTGTCACCATATAATCATTTAATTTTTCATAAAGCTGGATTACCAGTGAAGAATTCCCGCCATAAAGTTCTTCTGCTTTTTTTCCATAAGCTTCCAGAAATGCAATCTGTCTTTCTAAACGCTCTATAGCGCTTTGGCCCTTTTCAGTATTTCTATAGCGAACAAATTCTTCTACGTTTTCAGCAGTAAGGCCTACATTTGCTCCTTTTGTCCATTCCGGATTTCTTTCTGCCAGACTGTCATTGGGAATTGTAACTGTGATTCCTCCTACTGATTCTACAAGGATAGGAATCCCATCCATATTGATGGAACAATATCCCTGAATCGGTAATCCATAAAGCAGGTTTGACACTGCCTGTTTCATTAAGTCACAGCTCACATTTTTTCCATCTCCATAAGCATAGGCAAGATTGATATGGTCTTTTGTTTTTCCAAGGCTGTCTCCGTTTTGGTCGAAGACCTCAATCTCTGTCATGGTATCTCTAGGTATGGAAACCATACTCATTTTATGCTCAACTCTATCCCAGGAAATAAGAAAAATTGCATCTGCCTGACCTGCATTTGCCTGTCCTTTTGTTGTTTCTACAATTTCCCTTTTATCAATACCCATAAAAAGGAAATTGCTTAAATGGTCGTTGTATTCGTAATCTTTTCCCTCGTAAGTCACAGTTCCTGAAGTCTTTTTCTTGTCTGTATGCGTATACACAGTATTTTCTGTCTTTTTCTTCAGATTTCTTTGCTTCCACATACCCAGACCAACAACCGCTGTAATTCCCACAACAAGCAGGATAATGATACCCAGCAAATATTTTTTTGTCTGTATTTTCTTTCTTTTCCCGGTTCTGCTCATTGTTTCTGTTTATCCTTCTTTTTGTATATATTTCAGTTCTTCTAACTTATCTAAAACTGCCTGAGCAATTTCTGCCTGAGCTTCATAAGTAGAAGATGGAGAAGTTGTCACCTCTGCTGCACTAATATAATTCTTTCCCCATTTTGCTTTTAAAGCCGCATCTAAGGTTGCCGCATCTACGCTGCCATCCATAGGGCGCGTTCCAACAATAATAAACTTCTCTTTATTTGGAAATGTATCCAGAATTTTCTGCTGTTGCTGTGCCAGTTCTTCTGGATCATGGCTCCAACCTCCATAATATCCCATACAAATCACAGGAATACAATTGATATCTGTTCTTTCTGTCTGTTCTTCTGTCAGATCTCTGATTCCTGTTTCTGTCACTGCAAGATTTGCTCCTGCTGCTTTTTCTTTATGTTTTGTTACAAATTGCTGTACTTCTTCAGCCGGTACTCCGGCCATAGTCATCATGGATAAGGTACCTGCTCCTTGTAGTGTTTTATCCTGTACCGGAAGATTATATCCATTTTCCTCCAGAAGTTTCTGCAAAACTACTTTGTAAGAATACTTTGCAGATGCTTCCCCATTAATCAAGTCATCTCCCCAGCACACAATACCTTCTGGATTTTTTTCTTCCTCTTCAGGTACACTTTCTGGCTCTTCTTTTACTTCTTCCGACTTTTCTGTCTCAACCTTTGTTCCTGCATTGGTCTTGTCAGAGTCTTCTGTTTTCTTTGCCATTTCCTGCAACCGTCTGCTTTCTGCTGCTTCTGTTTCTCTACTCCAATATAACATTCCCACCAGCAGAACCATCAGAATAATACCGAAAATCAGAAAAATAATGTTCCACTTCTTTTCTCTTTCATGAAAATTCAATGCCTATCTCACTCCCTGTTAGTTATTTCTTATAGTAGCCTTTATAGGCATTATAATATTTCCCACTTTTGATGTCTACTTTATTAAGGACTGCTCCTAAAATATGACATCCGCTTCTTTCTATCTGGGCTTTTACTTTTTGCGCCACCTTATAGCTGACAGCTTCGCTCTCTATAACCAAAATTCCTCCGTCACAGTTTTGTGCCACAACGGTTGCATCAATTAAACTTGCTGATGGCGGTGTATCGATAAAGATGTAATCATATTCTTCTCTTTTTGTTTCCAGCAACTGTTTGAAATCTTTTTCTCCCAGAAGCTCTGATGGATTTGGCGCTACAGGACCGGAGAAAATCATATCCACATTTTCATAATTTGTCTTGTAAATAATATTTCCTGCATCAATCTGACCGCTTAAGTATTGTGATAATCCCTTTACTTCGCCTTTAATTCCATATCTTCTGATAAATGTAGATTTTCTGATATCTGCATCAATTAACAAAACTTTTTTTCCTGCTTTTCCCATTTCCACAGAAAGGGTAAAGGCAATGTCACTTTTTCCTTCATTCTGATAACAGCTTGTAAGCAAAATAGTTTTTACCTGTTTACTTGAAAACTGTATATTTGTACGTAATGTTTTAATAGACTCTTCGTAATAATAATCCGACTTTTTAGGGTCTTTCATTGTAACATTCATGTCCATTATTCTCTGCCTCCCTTGCCGTTCTTTCTTTTCTTTTTGTGTTTTTTCTTTTTACTTCCGATATAATCTTTTCTATCCGGTACAACAGCTAATGTAGAAATACCTAAATACTTCTCAATATCATCTTCTGTTTTAATACTGTCATTCATAACTGTAATAACCACTACAATACCTGCACTTAAGATTAATCCTAAAAGTAATCCCAACATTGTATTTTTTGCTAAGCTTGGGCTTGTTTTCACTGTAGGCAATTCTGCTTTTTCAATAATTTTAGGTGGAATTACTTCCATCTTATCTCCGATATATGCGGATGCCACAGATGCCAGTTCATCTACAATTTCTTTTGCCAATTCAGGATTTGAATTTGTCACAGAAACATTTAAGATACGGGTATCTGTTGGATTATTCATGCTTATGCTTGCTCTTAACTGTCTGTAATTCATGTTTAAACCAAGATTTTCGATTACCTGATTTAAAACGTCACGACTGGTTGTCAGTACGGTATAGTCTTTTGTCAACTGACTTCCCATCTGTAAATCTGCCAGGGAAGAAAGAGTTGTTTCCTTCGTCAATACCAGCATACTGGATGTAGATGTATACATAGGTGTTACAAAAAATTTCGTGTATGCACAGCTTAAACAGCCAAACAGCAATCCAACTACGATAAGTAAGAGGGCTTTTTTCTTCAGTGCATAAAATATCTCTCTTAAATCAATCTCCATTTCATCGTCTCGCATATTTTCCATATTTGTATTCTCTCTCCTCTATTCTGATTTTCCTATAATTTCTTGAGCGTTTTTATAACAAACTGCCCGCATATATATTCTATCCAGATGTTTTTCCATCCACGCATCTGCCTCCTTTGTGTCAGGCTTTCGCGCTTTCATATTGTGCATATCTGTTGATAAAAAATGAATTTTATTTTCTTTCAACATCTTTCTGCACCATCTGGTTGTTTCCGCATACCACTTGCCCCCGACAGGTCTGTAATTCATTTGCATTCTGGCGCCTGTCTCAATTAATTCATCCACTCTGCCTTTCTCTCGCAACGCAGGATATCTCTCTATATGAGCTACAATAGGAACATATCCCTTTGTCGTTAGATTTCTCACTGCTCTATAAATTTCTGAATAAGGAGTCCATGGCATAAACTCTACTAATATATAAGAAGAATCTACCATCGTAAGAACTTCCTGTTTCTCCAGTTTTTCTAATATATCCTGTGTATAAAGGATTTCTTCTCCGGGGTAAATAGAAAACTTCGGATTAATTTCTTCTCTTGCCCGTTTTTCTAATTTTTTACATGCCTGATAAATTTCTTCCTTCTTATTCCGATACTCTGCAGAATAATGTGGAGTTGCAATCACACTGATTACTCCTTGCTTTGCTGCACTCTTCAGCATACGCATACTTTCTTTCTCATCAGAAGCTCCATCATCCAACCCCGGTAATACGTGATTATGAATATCTATTTTTCTCATTTCTTCCTCTTATCCAATAAGTATACAAGTACCCCCCCCCTAAAATTTTGCTTATTAAACTTTTAAGGGAGGGGGGATATTTCTTAAACCCTAAAATCCATTGCATTCCAAAACCAACAGTTTCATAAATCAGATTTGACAAATTTCAAGGTCTCATATATTTTGTGTTTTCTTTGCCATTTATGCTCCATATTGTTCACTTATACCTTATGATAAATCAATAATATAATAGCACCATTTTCTCTATATTTCAACAAAAGCACTTATTTTTCTCCCATGAATTTTATTCACTTTTTCTATTATTTTTAGTTATTTTTTACAATTATTAAAAAAATGGCGCCATAACGTAATTTTTTGTTATAACACCATTTTCCTATAATTATAAGTCTAATTTCAAATCATTTTCTTTAATCCATCCATATTTTCTAAAAGGAATAGCAATCAGCCATGTAAACACTGCCGGAAGAATAAAGCAGATTAAAGCCATCCCAATCCAGTCCATAGGTGTAATAGCCGCTTTTGCTCCACTTGTAATATCGTTTACCCATCCTGTATACACACCAATCTGTCCTACAAAGCCACAAGTTCCCATACCGGAAGCTACTGCTGCTCCATTCATTTCCATATGAAACAGGCAGGTTGCCAATGGTCCCGTAATGGCAGACGCTAAAGTAGGAGGCAGCCAGATTTTTGGATTTCTTACAATGTTTCCCATCTGAAGCATAGATGTTCCAATTCCCTGTGCAAAGAGTCCTCCCCATTTATTTTCACGAAAACTCATCACTGCAAAACCAACCATTTGTGCACAACAGCCTGCTACTGCGGCTCCTCCGGCAAGTCCAGTAAGAGACAGTGCCGCACAGATTGCAGCGCTGCTGATAGGAAGTGTCAAGGCAACTCCTACGATTACAGATACCAGAATTCCCATAAAGAATGGCTGGAGCTCTGTAGCCCACATAATTGCATTTCCCACACTGCTTGCAGCGTAACCGATTGCCGGTGCCCACCACAGGGATAAGAGCACACCTACACCAATTGCTGTAAATGGTGTAACAATAATATCGATTTTCGTTTCCTTTGATACTAATTTTCCAAATTCTGCCGCAAAAATTGTAACAACCAATACTGCAAGAGGACCGCCGGCTCCACCCAGCTCATTGGCTGCCATTCCTACTGCTGCCAGAGAAAACAGCACCAGTGGAGGACATTGTAATGCATATCCAATGGATATTGCCATTGCCGCACCTGTTGCGCCTTTTGCATAAGTTCCTACTGTTACCAGAATATCAATTCCCAGCTGTTCTCCCAGTGTGCTGATAATTGTACCAATCAGCAGAGAAGCAAATAATCCCTGTGCCATAGCGCTTAAGGCATCAATTCCGTACCTCTTTGCAGAAAAAATAATATTTTTTCTTTTTAAAAACTCTTTCATATCCTTTTCCCTTTCCAAACTGTCATTTCAAGTGTCTTGTCAGTCAGCATCTATTATGCACAGTTTTAAAGGGTTCGTCAACTATTTACGAGCTAAATTCGGATAATTCGTAATCACCGCATCGACCCCTGCATCCATAAACATTTTCATATCTTCTTTCTTATTCACCGTCCACACACGCACCTTTAACCCACTGTTTAAGTAAGTTTCCAGAAAATCCGCCATTTTCAGGTGGTAAACTGCCGGATGCAGTCCTTTTACACCTGTCTCTTTTGCATATTTCTCCATATTAAGAGTTACATCACTGAACAAATATGCCGTTTCTGCATGAATATCCTGCTCTAATATTTTCTGAATACTATAGTGGTTGAAAGAAGAATAAATAACACGACCTTCCATTTTTTTATTTTTCACAATTTCCATGGTTTTTTCTTCAATTCCTTCGTACCAGTAAATACCTGTTTTTAATTCGATATTTACCTTCATAGAAGAATTTTCTACCAAATCCAGCACTTCCTTTAAGGTCGGTATCTGAACTCCCTTGTATTTTTCTATATGATTGTGAAAGGAAAATTTTTTCAGTTCTTCTAATGTATAATCTCTTACTTTTCCCTGTCCATCGCTGGTTCTGTTAAGAGTTTCATCATGAATAACCACTACTTCTCCGTCTTTTGTCAGATGTACATCCAGTTCAATGCCGTCTGCTCCCTGCTCCATTGCCAGACGGAAAGCCTCCAGTGTATTTTCTGGGGCATAACCGCTGGCACCTCTGTGAGCAAATATTTCTGTCATGCTCATTCACCTCTGTTACTGATTTACAAGATTATATTCTTCAATGGATTTGTTAATAGCATCTGCCATATTTTTTACTGCCGTTTTTACATCTGCATTTCCATTGAGAAGGTTTTCAATTTCAGACTCTATCGTTGCTCTTGCTTCAGGGAATACGCTTAACAATGCACCTACATATTTTGGTGAAGAATCATGTAACTGATCAATTGCTGTCTGGAACTGTGGATATTTTTCTACGTTTTCTTTAAATACCGGTTCTTCCTGTGCTGCTGTTGTTACTGGGAAGTATCCTGTCTGTGCATTCCAGTATGCCTGTGACTCTGGGGAAATCAGGAATTTTACAAATTCCCAGGTTGCTCTTGTTTTTTTAGCATCATTGTTGTTTAATGCCCATAAAGATGCACCACCAATGGAAACTCCACCCTCATCTGTGGATTTTACTTTAGGAAAGTATGCAGTACCTACTTCAAACTTTCCGTTTACATCCTGTAAAATCTGTTTTAAGGAAGCTGTAGAACCCAGTGTAATGGCTGATTTTCCCGCTGAAAAATCCGCAAGACCTGCGTCTCCGCCTTTTCCTACATTTGGTGCATAGCCTTTATCATAAAGAGATTTCCATGCGGTTAAAATATTTGCTGCTGCACCGTTTGAGTCAAAGGCAACTGCTGTAGCAGCTTCTGTTCTTCCGTTTCCGTTATTTGCATATTCCAGTCCCTGTTTTCCAATAAACTGTTCAAAGAACCATCCATAAATTCCTAAAGAAATTACCTGTCCTGCTCCGCCTTCATTTAAAAGCTTTTCACCAACTGCTTCAATTCCTTCCAGACTATCTGGGATTTCTGTAATGCCTGCTTTTTCAAACATTTCCTTATTATAATACATAATCGGTGTAGAAGAGTTGAAAGGCATAGAGTACAGCTGATTATCAATGGTATAATATGCAGCCAGATTTGGCTCAATCTGGGATAAATCATAACTATCTGCATCAATCATCTGCTGCATAGGAGTAATCCAGCCTGACTCAATCATAAATCTGCTTCCGATTTCGTATACCTGTACTAAATCTGCTCCCATGTTTCCAATCTGTGCGCTTTTTAATTTGTTTAAGGAGTCATCGTATTCTCCCTGATACTGAGCTTTTACAGTAATGCCATATTCGTTTTCATCGTTAAATTTCTTAACTAATGTGTCAATCGCCTGTCCGTTGACACCACCCATGGAATGCCAGAAGGAGATTTCTGTGCCGTCTACTTCAGAAGCGTCTGCCATGGAAAATTCTTCTGTACCCGCTGTCTGTTGGGTTTCCTCTGTTTTACCTTCTGTTTTATTTTCTGTTTCTGTAGTTTTGTTTCCTCCGCATCCTGCCAGAGTTCCCATCATCATTGTTCCTGCTAAAATCACTGAAATTATTTTTTTCTTCATTCTTTTTTCCTTTCTTTGTCAGCCTTTTACTGCTCCTGCGAACATTCCTCGAATAAGCTGTTTCTGTCCTACAATAAAGATAGATATTGAAGGAATAATTACCATTACCACACCCGCAATCATCAGTGTAATTGACTGAGAGTCTACACTGTCCAGCATACTGATACCAATCTGTACAGTTCTCATTTCATCAGAACCTGTTACCAGCAATGGCCACATATACATATTCCATGCATTAATAAAGGTATAAACGCCCATTGCTCCAATAGCTGATTTTGTAAGAGGTATCAATATTCTTACGATAAACTTCAAGTTACTGCACCCATCCAGTTTCGCAGATTCGTACAGAGAAATTGGAAATGTGCTATAAAACTGCCGGAACAGGAAAATTCCCATTGCCGATGTCAGGTAAGGTACAATCAATACTGAATATGTGTCTAACATACCCAGCTGACTTACAGTAAGATAGTTGGAGATAATCGTTGCTTCTCCCGGAACCATCATCGTAGCCATAACAACCATAAATAACACGCCTTTTCCTTTAAATTCTAAGAAGGAGAAGGCAAAGGCAGCCAGAGAGCAGGTAAGAATCTGCCCCAGTGTAATACAGGCTGCCATAACAAATGAATTGATAATAAAGCGTAGTAAAGGAACACTTGTAAATGCCTGTTTGAAGTTTTCAATGGTCGGATTTTTTGGAAATAAATTCATATCCATGGTAAAGAGTTCCCCTGAAGGCATAAATGCAATACTTACCGCATACAAGAGAGGAATTAACACGATAATTGCTGTCACTATGTTAATCAATACTCTTATTCCTGTATGAATTCTTCTTTTTCGTAAAGCCTTTGTATTTATCATGGTTTTCCTCCTTTCTTTTCTATGCGGAACATTACCAGTGTAATGAGCATTACAATAAAGAATAAAATTACGGACTGTGCTGCTGCGCTTCCAAAACGATAGTTAAAGAATGCATCTCTGTAAATAGAATATACGATAACATTTGTGGTTTCGTTTGGTCCTCCTTCTGTGAGGATTTTAATCTGACCAAAGGATTGAAATGCCTGAATGATGTTTACCACTAATGTATAAAACATAATGGGAGATAATCCCGGTAAAGTCAGATGGAAAAATTGCTGTACACCGCTGGCTCCGTCTACAGAAGCTCTTTCGTAAATAGTGTTGTCAATATTTCCAAGTCCTGCTGAAAAGTACAAAAAGTTAATTCCGCTGTTTAACCATGCTGTAAGGATTGCCACACAGTACAGTGCTGTTTCCGGATTACTCAGCCAGTTGATATCAAGTCCCAAAAGCTTATTGACAATTCCCACGGAAGGGTGAAGCATCAGCTTGAAAATCAAGGCTGCAGAGCTTGACGCAATGGCCATTGGCAATGCATAGGCTATACTGAAAAAGCGAATTCCGGGAAATGCCTTATTACACAACACTGCAGTAATCAGTCCTAAAAGCATACTTCCCACAACAACAATTCCTACAAAAATTAAAGTTACTTTTAAACTGTTTAGAAAAGAGGGCGATGTCAATAATTCTTTATAGTTCTCGATTCCTACAAAGAGTTTCGCCTGCCCCATCTTATCTGTCTTATAAAAACTCAAATAAATGGTCTTAAAAAATGGATAAAACAAAAATACTGCAAAAATCAGCATACACGGCAGTAGATATCCATAAGGGGATAAACTGCCTTTTTTCTTTTTATTCATGAGTGAAATCCTCCTTATAGAACAAGTTTTCCTGTGTATCCATATCAAAAGCGTAAAGCTTTTCTGTATCGAAATAGAGATTAATATTTTCTCCCCTTTTCGTCTCATTCTCCGGATTTAAACGTACTGCCTGATTTCTTCCCTGTGCCTGAAAGTACAAAACAACCTCTGCCCCTAAAAGTTCTCTGGCAATTACTTTTTCTTCCAGACCTACACTATTTTTCTCAAATCCTCGTCTTTTCGCTTCCTCATATTCGTAAATATCCTCCGGACGAATTCCCAGGATTACTTTTTCGCCATTTTTTTGTCTCTGAAGAATTTCTCCTTTTTTCCCATCCAGATAAACTTTCTTTCCCAGCTCATTTCCTCCCAGATAGAGAAGTGTACGTCCATCTTCAACTGCCACCCAGGCTTCAAAGAAGTTCATAGATGGTGCACCGATAAAACCGGCCACAAACAGATTTGACGGATTATTATAAATTTCTGCCGGCGGTGCAACCTGCTGTACAAATCCGTCTTTCATTACCACAATCTTCGTTCCCAATGTCATTGCCTCTGTCTGGTCATGTGTCACATAAATAATCGTTGTTTCCATTTCTCTGTGAAGCTTTGCCAGTTCAATACGCATCTGAGTACGAAGCTTTGCATCCAGATTGGATAATGGCTCATCCATTAAAAATACTTTTGGTTTTCGGATAATTGCGCTTCCCATTGCCACTCTCTGTTTCTGTCCCCCTGAAAGTGCACTGGGCTTTCTGTCCAACAAATGCTCAATCTCCAAAATTTTTGCCACTTCATGAACTCTTTTTTTAATCTCATCTTTGGGAACTTTTCTGATTTTCAGTGCATAAGCCAGATTTCCATAAACTGTCATATTGGGATAAAGAGCGTAATTCTGAAACACCATAGACATTTCTCTGTCCTTTGGTTCACAATAATTACTGAATTCCCCTTCTATGTAAAGTTCTCCGTCTGAAATATCCTCAAGTCCTGCAATCATGCGAAGAGTTGTAGATTTTCCACAGCCGGATGGTCCTACTAAAATCACAAATTCTTTATCCTGTATTTCCAGATTTACATTTCTGACTGCACACTGTTGGTTTTCATATATTTTTGAAACATTTTTCAATGTGATTCCTGACATCGTGTTTCTCCTTCCTTTTTCAGCAATCTGAACGCTAGTATAAAGGAAAGCAGAAAGATGAACTATCATACTTTTGAGAAATAAACGTAAAAAAGGTGTAAAACCATTAGAAATCTAATGACTTTACACCTTTTATTTAGCCTTTTACCGCACCGGCAGCCACACCTGCCAGTATGTATTTCTGGAAGAATATGTAAATCAGTACTGTTGGTATCATAATTACAATAATTCCTGCTGCCAGCGTCTGCCAGGAACCTTCCTGTGCGTTGGCATAATCCATTAAGAAAGTAGTTAATGTCCGCAATTTGTTCTTAGGCATGTACAGATATGGGATATACATATCATTGATAATGGAAATGGATTTGATAATTACCACTGTCGCAGTTGCCGGAGCTAAAAGCGGGAAAATAATCTTTCTAAAGTCTTCTAAATTTCTCCCTACTCTGCTTATCCCTACGGAAACGGGCAAATTCATATAATTGTTCCATACACTTTTTAGCTGTTTGCAAAGAGAAACAATCGTTTCAGAAACAATCGGAGAAGTTCCCTCCGGCATAGGTATATATAAGAAATAAAGCCCCGGTGACAAGGAAATAAAAACACATTTATTGGCAATTCTCGGTATCTGCTGTGCAATATTTACCATTGGCTTTACAAGATATTCTTCAAAGGAGCTTTGAAATCGTACTGTATTTTCTTTAAACTCGTCGATTTCAAATGCTGCCAGCACATAATTTTCCTCAAATAGTCTTCCCTTTTTCACAGGAATTACACGCCCTAATAAAATATCCTTTAAAAAGGCTTCTTCTTCCTTTTTTCCACTGTATAAGGGCACTTCTTCTTTTTTTATTACAGGATCAATCTTTTTGATTAATTCAGTAATGCCCTTTCGCAGATATCCTCTTTCAGAACATAATCAAATGCCCCCAGCTTAAAGGCACTGCGTACTAAGCTAAAATCATCATAGCCACTTAATGCCACAATCTGAGGCTTTTTTCCATTTGATTAATCTGCTGCATCAACCCTATTCCATCCATAACAGGCATTTTCATATCTGTAAATACTAAATCTATCTGTTCTTTCTTTAATATTTGCAGCGCCTGCTCACCATTTTGTGCATCTCCTGCAACTTCATACCCCAACTCATTCCAATCCACAATTGTGTGTAGTGTTGCTCTGATTAAAGCATCATCATCTACAATTAATAGTTTTTTCATCTCACTTGTCCACCACTTTCTTTTTAAGCGCAATTTTCGTCTTCGTATAAGAGCCTTCTCTGCTATCTATAACGAACTTGCTATCCTCTCCATAATTTAACTTTAATCTGGTATAAACATTTCTGATTCCAATACTATAATTATCTTCCTTTTCTTCCTCGCTGAAAATCCGTTTTTTTTGTGCTTCTGAAATTCCTTTTCCATTATCTTCTACAGTTAAATAAATCCATTCCGTATCTTCATATACAGATACTTTAATTACCCCTATATCCTCTTTCTCTGTAAAAGCATGAACAATAGAATTTTCTACTAAAGGCTGCAAAATCAGTCTGGGAATTTGATAATCTAAGCATTTTTCATCCACTTCTTTTTCAAATTGAAAGCCATCAGAATAACGAATACTCATAAGGAAGATAAAACTATCAAGCATCTCCAGTTCTTCTCTAATTGTATAGGTACTCTGATTACTTCGAAAAGAACAGGACAATATTTTTATCAATGCTTCTGCTATTTTTCGAATCCCCTCAAATCTGGAAACCTGTGCCATAAAACGAATAGAGCTTAAAGAATTCACCAGAAAATGCGGATTTATCTGTGACTGTAAAGCCTTCATTTCCGCCTCTTGCTTCTTTAACTGCTGTTGCTCATTCTCTTTAATCAGTATCTTTAACCGTCTCACCATTTGGTTAAAGGAATGAATCATGTTACGGATTTCTGATTGTCCCTTTGGTGTAATATGAACATCTAAGTTTCCTGTCTGTACTACTTTTAAGCCTTGGATAATATCATTAACCGGATGAATAATATTTTTCAAAAAATAATGTGAAAATATATTAAAAAGCAACATTAACGCAGCAATTATCACAAGCATAATACTTGCTGTACGCAAAAAAGCTCCTGTTATTTTTCTTGCTCGCACTACGTTCACAACACGCCACTTTGTACCTGTTACAGACCTAGCTACTGCCACATAGGATTTCCCTGTTTTCTCTTCTTTAAATTTATATTGTCCATCCTTTATTTCCCTGCCTTTAATAATGTCTGCTTTTCCTTCCGGATCATATAAAACCTCATTTTTCTCATCTAATAAAATCGTATTTCCAAGAGAATCATCCTTTGTATCCGATTTTATGGTTTTCTCTAAATCAGATACAACGATTAACATAGCTGTTTCAATACGTCCCGACTGATCTACCCGAATGTCCGGTGAAATTGCTACTGCAATATAAAAAGGATTTTGACCATATTTCGATGATGTGATTTTTTGTTAAAACTTCCTACAGAGACTTTGTTCTTCTCTTTCAACGCTTGTACATACCAATCTGCTCCTTTGATTTCTGCCATAGAAATAGAAAAATCTTCTTTTAAATTGGTATAATTTCCGTTTTTCATAAAAAAAGTTGCCGCTGCAATATCCTCTATGGGACACATGGCAAAATTAAAATATCTGTCTAATTCCTTTGACAACACCCTCTTTTTTTCCATATCATAAGTGTCTGTTTTCGCTGCTGCCTTTGTAATTGTACCATCATTTACATATAAAAAATGCGATAGCCTTAAAGCTGCATCTTGGATTTCATTTTCCAAATTCATACACATATTTTTCTGCACACGTTCAATATTCCGTATAGCAGAATCTTCCATCATTTGACGAATAATAAAAATTGCTGCAATAAATACAATGAGAATTGGGATTACAATTAAAATCATAAAACTGCGATAGTAAATCCCTTTTAGCCTATATTGCTTTATCTTTTTCAATGTGTTTCCCCCTCGTAAATAAATAAAATTTAAAAATCCTCCCAGGTCAGCGAACCAAACCGCTCACCGGGAGGTATTTGTAACACATTATGAAATGCGTTTTTTAATTTCTGCCACTTCCTGTTTCACCTTTTCCATGTCAGAAATTAAATAATTCACTTTAATCTGATATGCTAATTGATTGTCTGTCACTTTGTTATTTTCATCTAGCTTTTGAACTAGATTACAATAATTTTCTGCCAGTAAAGATATGTTTTTGTCCGTTACATTTTCAATATGAAGCCTTATATCCCTTGTTTCTTCTTTTAATCCTAGGATATCCTTTTTCATGTCGGTCATGTCTTTTTTCATATCAGTTATATCTTTTTTCATATCAGTTATATCTTTTTTCATATCAGTTATATCTTTTGTAATGGTTTGCAATATTTCAAACATTGCATCAATCTTCGTATCGTTCATACTGTACCTCCTAATAACTATAATAATAATAATATAGATAATGGAATAAGCTTAAATGATGCGGTATACGATATTGAATAGCTTACCATTGCAGATATTTTAGCATGGAGAGATTTTAAAATCCATTGACATTGTTCCCAAAAAAGCATAGGTTACATTCTATGGATTTTTGTGTATTTTTCCGAGTAGATTTCATTGTCAAAAACGAGTATACTAAAAACAAGAAATAAAGCAAAAAAAGAAGACAGCGACTTTTCAGCCCTATCTTCCCTTGTTTTTATCTCTTATTTATCATAATTAAAAATGCTGTGATAATACTTGTCTTCCTTATCATTCAATCCAAATGGTACAATTTTTGACATTCCCATCATATAATCATGAAATTTTTCCTTAAAACTTTTTTTCTTATTTACTACGTTTGCATTTGCTTCCATAGCGATTGCCTCTTTTCCTTTCCAATTAAAATATATTTATCTTTTACAATGCGTATGATAGCACTTTCTGTTTCATTCATCAATATGTCCAATAACACTTCTCCCTTTTGACTTTTCCCACTTCAACGTAGTAATATGCTCAAAATTATTTTTTCTGTTTCAGCCCCTTTTCAGCCTTATTTTTTAGGCATTTTTCTTATTTTTTCTCTTTTGTCTTATCATACTAAAGAGCATTTTGAAATTCTATTTTCTATATTTCTCTATTTTAAGAAAAATATAGAAATTTTAGTTCTATTTTTCCCGTTACCCGCATATCTTGTACTTACTATAAAAAGGCAGGTGCTTATTCTATGTTTTCCTATACGCAGCTTATTAACCCTTCTGTCCCTTTAGCATTTGATTATATACCGACTCACCTTACAACTGCAAAAATCCCCTTTGCCCCCTCCGCCAATGAGGAACGCAAAATGCTGGATATTGACGCTGCCACAGCAGCAAAGGCTTTATTTGAACAGGCTTCCTTAGACCATATTTCTCTCGTAGGTGTTTCCGGATATCGTTCTTATCTAAGTCAAAAGCAATTATATGAAAATGCCTTAAAAAGAAATAGTACGGCTGTGGCAGCTCCGGGAACCAGCGAACACCAAAGCGGTCTTGCCCTTGACGTTTCCTGCCCTTCTTTAAACTTTGAATTAGAAGAAAGCTTCTCTGATACAAAAGAAGGAAAATGGTTAAAAGCACATGCACCCATTCATGGCTTTATCCTACGCTATCCCAAACGAAAAGAGCATATTACCGGATATCCATTTGAGCCATGGCATATTCGGTTTGTAGGCAAAACACTTTCCCTATATCTTTCTCTTACAGGACTTACTTTAGAGGAATATCACGGAATGAAGTTAACACAAACCTTTTAATTCTTCTGCGCACGTGGTATAATATCTGCACAAAGTGCAAAACAAGCTGATTGCACAAAATGCAAAGGAGCGCTATGATATGAGAGCTTTAAATCTGACATTATTGACTGATTTATATGAACTGACTATGATGCAGGGATATTTCAAAAATCCCACAGACCAAATTGTTGTTTTCGATGCCTTTTACAGGAAAAATCCCTGTGGCGGCGGATATGCCATTGCTGCTGGATTGAAGCAAATTATTGAATATGTGCGTGACCTCCATTTCTCCCCGGATGACATCGATTATTTAAAAAGCATGAAAATTTTCGATACAGACTTTCTGGAATATTTAAGAGGCTTTCATTTCACAGGTGATATTTATGCTGTTCCCGAAGGAACGGTTGTCTTCCCAAGAGAACCTCTCTTAAAAGTAATTGCACCTGTTATGGAAGCTCAGTTAATTGAAACAGCTATTTTAAATCTGCTGAACCATCAAAGTCTGATTGCCACAAAAGCTTCCCGTGTTGTTTACGCAGCAAAAGGCGATGGCATTATGGAATTTGGACTTCGCCGTGCACAGGGACCTGATGCAGGACTCTATGGCGCAAGAGCCGCTGTTATCGGCGGCTGCATCGGTACTTCCAACGTACTTACAGGACAGATGTTCCAAGTTCCTGTAAAAGGAACTCACGCCCACAGTTGGATTATGAGTTTTCCTGACGAATACACAGCATTTAAAACCTATGCCCAGCTTTATCCAAATGCCTGTATTTTATTAGTAGATACTTATGATGTTTTAAATTCCGGTGTCCCTAATGCCATTCGTGTATTTAAAGAAATGAGAGACTCCGGTATTGATTTAAAAGGCTATGGTATTCGCATTGACAGCGGTGACTTGGCATACCTGTCCAAACAAGCTTATAAAATGTTGTCTGACGCCGGTTTTGAAGATGCCATTATTTCCGCTTCCAGCGACCTTGACGAATATTTAATTGAAAGCTTAAAAGCTCAGGGCGCAAAAATCAATTCATGGGGAGTAGGAACAAATCTGATTACCTGTAATGATAATCCGGCTTTTGGCGGTGTTTACAAATTGGCTGCTATTAAGAATAAAGATGATGCTGATTTTATACCGAAAATCAAGCTTTCCGAAAACATTGAAAAAATCACAAATCCGGGAAATAAAACTATTCAAAGAATTTATGATAAGCAAACCGGAAAAATCCGTGCTGATTTAATCTGTATGGAACACGAAGTATTTAATCCTGATGAAGATAGGATTATTTTTGATCCTATTGCCACATGGAAAAAGACAAAAATTCCGGGCGGCTCATACACTTTACGAGAGCTTCTCGTACCGGTATTCCTGAAAGGAGAATGTGTTTATACCTCACCTTCCGTCATGGAAATTCAGGAAATCTGCCGCAAAGAGTTAAATACTTTATGGGATGAAACAAGACGTTTTGCCAACCCACAGGAGGTTTATGTAGATTTGTCTGATGAGCTTTATCAAATAAAATCAGACCTTTTAAAAAAAGTCGGGCAGGCTTCTATTGAATAAGAAAAAATTTATTAAAAATTCAGCCATAAGCAACCGCTCACGTCAACGCACCGCTCTATGGCTGAATTTTATCTATCTTATTTTTACTATTGTTCCATCTGTCTCCCCAGAAATCCTGCTGCTGCCTGTGCCAATTTTGGTTCTGTATCCGTAAACTTACGACCACCCTCTTTTTCCAAAATAATCACTGCACCAACCGCATCTCCTGCACAGGTAATTGTCCATACTACCTGAGACGCATATTCCATTTTGTCTCCCTCAATAATTCTGATAAATTCTTTTTGCTCTGCGGCGCAAATATTTTTTCTATCTGAAATCTGTTCTTCCAGTTCCCTGCTAATGGTTTTCTGCTCATATTCTCTCCATCCGTTTCCTGCCGCTGCAATAATCTGATCCTTATCTGCGATACATGCAATACAGCCTGCTGCCTGTGCCAACGCTTCTGTATATTCTTTCGCAAACATATTCAGCTCACCGATAGGAGAATATTTCTTCAAAATAATCTGTCCCTCTCTGTCCGTAAAGATTTCCATTGGGTCGCTTTCTCTTATTCTTAAAGTTCTTCTGATTTCCTTTGGAATTACTACTCGGCCTAAATCATCAATTCTTCTTACAATTCCTGTCGCTTTCATAAAAAATTCCTCCATCTGTTAAAATTTCCATTTCTGGAAATAGTATCTGTACAGGAAGGAATTTTTATACATTTACTCATCAAATCATGTCAATCGTATCAATCTTTTGGCACGTTTTGATACGATTTTGACTTGATTAACACTTTACAATATTCCCATTCTGTCCTAAAATACCCCATAGAATACAAAATTTTAACCCTATTACCAGAAAGGACGTTTTTTCTATGACTTCCAAACTTTTATTTTTTGATATAGACGGTACACTGATTACAGAAGGTCCCGGAGTTATGCCTGAAAGCACAAAGCTTGCCTTAAAAAAGGCCCGTGACAACGGACATCTTCTCTTTATCAATACCGGAAGAACAAGAACCAGTCTCCCTGAAAAAATAACCGATTTGAATTTTGATGGCTATATCTGCGGCTGCGGCATCAATATTTTTCTTCATGATAAGGAACTTTTCTCTCAAAAACTTACCAATACATTTTGTAAGGAGCTTATATATAAACTGCGTGAACATAAAGTTTCTGTACTTTACGAAGCATCTCATGCTGTTTATTTTGATTATACTCTTGCAAATGCCGAAAAATGGATTGATGCTGCGGAAAAACTTTTCCAAATTAAAGGAGAAAATATTGAAGACATTTTGCACAGTGATACCCTCACTTATGATAAAATCCTCGCAATGCTTCCTCCTACACCAGAAAATGAGGAATTAAAATCTTACTTATCTCAATACTTCCAGTGCATTGACCGCTCTAATAATATGTATGAAATCATTCAAAAAGGCTACTCAAAAGCAAGCGGAATTGACTTTCTTTGCGAACATCTTGGAAAATCTAAAGAAGATTGTTATGTCTTCGGTGACAGTGAAAATGACAGAGCAATGTTAGAAGCTGTTCCAAACAGCATCGCTATGGGAAATGCTTCACAGCCTATTAAAGACGTTTGCTCTTATGTTACTGCTTCGGTTGAAGAAGACGGCATTTATAAAGCTATGGAACATTTTGGACTGATTTAACTTTTTGTTTCATATAACGCAATCTCCTACAAACCAAAAGCAGATAAAATTTCATCCACAAAAGGATTTTATTTTATCTGCTTTATCCACATTCTTTTCTCTTTTTACACATCTTATGCCGGCATAGGCATTACAAAGAAATACATCACAATAAAATGACAAACACTTCCTCCCATTACAAAGAGATGAAAAATCTCATGAGAACCAAAATTTTTATGGTGGGAATTAAAAATAGGAAGCTTCAGCGCATAAATAATTCCTCCTACTGTATAAATAATTCCTCCTGCCAAAAGCCATCCAAACCCTGCCGGCGAGAGGGAATGTACAATCGGAACAAAAGCAAATACGCACAGCCAGCCCATTCCAATATAAATTACAGAAGAAAACCACTTGGGGCATGTAATCCAGCATGCTTTTACAATAATTCCGATAATTGCCGTAATCCACACAGCGGCACACAGCAGCAATCCTGTTTTTCCTTTCAAAACAATCAGACAAACCGGTGTATAACTCCCTGCGATTAAAATAAAAATCATCATGTGGTCCAGCTTGCGGAGTCTGCGGTTTACCTTTTCTGTTGAATTTACCGTATGATAAATCGTACTTGCCGCATATAGTAAAATCATACTCAATATAAAAATACTCATCGCAATAATATGGATATAATCCGGCTCTCTTGCCGCTTTCCAAAGCAGCGGCAGAGCAGCTAAAATCGCCATAATACATCCAATAAAATGGGTAATTGCACTTCCGGGGTCTTTAATTTTCAGTTTCATGTCAGTCACTCCTTTGCTTTTATAAAGATAGTATATGATACTTTTTTCTTTCGAATGCTTTTTTATGGTTTTATTTATCTTTATAAGTAGTTTTCAATACTACTTATTGATATTTATTATACTACACCTTATTTTTTTAAAAATCAAGGAAAAGATTAACTTTTTTATTTTTGCTAATACTATGAAAAGAACTTTTAATTCTGGCATCATCATAAAAAACAATTTCAAAAATATACTTGACTTTTTTTGGTTAAGTATATTATATCAAAACAGTAATCATTATTATTATTATTATTGTTTTAACACTGGTTTTACCAGATTTCATAGCAAAATTATTTAAATGAAAAGGAGATTATTATTATGAAAAAATTTGTATGTAGTATATGTGGTTATGTTCATGAAGGCGATGCAGCTCCTGAAAAATGTCCGGTTTGCGGCGTTGGCGCTGAAAAATTTGTAGAACAGTCTGAAGAAAAAAGCTGGGCTGCTGAACATGTTGTAGGCGTTGCAAAAGGCGTTAGCGAAGATATTGCCGCTGATTTAAGAGCAAACTTCGAAGGTGAATGTTCTGAAGTTGGTATGTACTTAGCTATGGCTAGAGTTGCTCACAGAGAAGGATATCCTGAAATCGGTTTATACTGGGAAAAAGCTGCTTGGGAAGAAGCTGAGCACGCTGCTAAATTCGCTGAATTATTAGGTGAAGTTGTTACTGACAGCACAAAGAAAAACCTTGAAATGCGTGTTGAAGCTGAAAACGGCGCTACAGCTGGTAAATTTGATTTAGCAAAACGTGCAAAAGCTGCTAACCTTGACGCTATTCATGATACAGTTCATGAAATGGCCAGAGACGAAGCTCGTCACGGTAAAGCTTTTGAAGGTCTCTTAAAGAGATACTTTGGTTAATCTATAATGTAAACTCCTCCGCGAACAAAAGGTTGTTGAGTTAAGTATATTCTTTTGATGATATCACTTAATTCTACAACCTTTTTCTATAGTTTATAAATTCCCTTTTTATACTTGACTATTTTAATCCAATATGGTAGTATAATATCAATAACAATTACTATTATTTAATTCGTCAGTTGTTTTTCTGGCAGAAAGGAGAATATATGGCTACTTTGAAATACAGCCGACAAAGAGAATGTATTCGGGAATATGTTCAAAAATGTAAGGAACACCCTACTGCAGACCAAGTGTATGCTGAAATTAAACGTGAATTTCCAAATATCAGTCTGGGAACTGTATATCGTAATCTGTCACTTTTAGTGGAGCTCGGTGAAATTGCAAAGATTTCTACCGGAAACAGCCCTGACCGCTTTGACTGCAATACGAAACCGCACAGTCATTTTATCTGCACACATTGCCATTGTATACAGGATGTGGAAAACAATGAGTTCGACTGTATGGTAAAGAAAGTTGCTGCTAATATTGATGGAAGAATAACAGACCAGACTACTACTTTTTATGGATTATGCAATGACTGTTTAAATGAAAAAGAATTATTAAAAAGTAGTTGACAAATATAGTCAAGTATGTTAAATTAAAATAGTAATCATTACTGTTATTACTTTAAAAAAACCTGGCAATGCCAGATTTCATAGCAAAAATTATTTAAATGAAAAGGAGATTATTATTATGAAAAAATTTGTATGTAGTGTATGTGGTTATGTTCATGAAGGCGATGCAGCTCCTGAAAAATGTCCAGTTTGTGGCGTAGGCGCTGAAAAATTTGTAGAACAGTCTGAAGAAAGAAGCTGGGCTGCTGAACACGTTGTAGGTGTTGCTCAGGGCGTTAGCGAAGACATCTTAGCTGATTTAAGAGCAAACTTCGAAGGTGAATGTTCTGAAGTTGGTATGTACTTAGCTATGGCTAGAGTTGCTCACAGAGAAGGATATCCTGAAATCGGTTTATACTGGGAAAAAGCTGCTTGGGAAGAAGCTGAGCACGCTGCTAAATTCGCTGAATTATTAGGTGAAGTTGTTACTGACAGCACAAAGAAAAACCTGGAAATGCGTGTTGAAGCTGAAAACGGCGCTACTGCCGGTAAATTTGACTTAGCAAAACGTGCTAAAGCTGCTAACCTTGACGCTATCCATGACACAGTTCATGAAATGGCTAGAGACGAAGCTCGTCACGGTAAAGCTTTTGAAGGTCTCTTAAAGAGATACTTTGGTTAATCTATAATGTAAATCCTCCGCATAGCAAGAGGCAGTCGTTGAAATCCAACGGCTGCCCTTTTTCTTTTTTTCCTTCTGTAAACAGTTGATTTCGTCCTTCCATCTCCTTATAATAAAAATATAAATAAACGAAAAGGGAGAATTTACTATGATTATAAAAAATGGCTTTGTGTTTCAGGAAGACGGTACTTTCCTGCAAAAAGATTTATATGTAGAAAATGACAGAATTGTAGCTTCAGAAGCAGAGGTAACAGATAAAACAGTTATTGACGCCTCCGGTTTAAAGGTTATTCCGGGACTTGTAGATGTGCACAGCCACGGCGCAAAAGGTCATGATTTCTGTGATGCAGATCCAGAAGGCTTAAAGGTTATTTTACAGTATGAAAAAGAACACGGTATTACTTCCTACTGTCCTACTTCTATGACACTTGCTAAAGACCAGCTTATGGATATTTTTGCTACTGCCACGAAAGTAGAGCCATCCAACGAGCTTGCTCATATTATCGGTGTAAATATGGAAGGGCCATTGATTGATATTAAAAAGAAAGGCGCACAGGCCGGAGAATATATTTCTGTTCCTGATGCATCTTTCTTTAGAAAATGCAATGAAGCCTCCGGAAATCAGATTAGACTGGTTACATTGGCACCAAATGTAGACAAAGCCTTTGACTTTATTCAGGAAGTGAAAGATGAAGTTGTTATTTCTATCGGTCATACTACTGCAAATTACGAATGTGCAAAAAAAGCTATGGACATGGGTGCGAAACACGTAACTCATTTATACAATGCCATGCCTCCATTTGCTCACAGAGATCCAGGTGTTGTAGGTGCAGCTTGTGATACACCAGACTGTATGGTAGAACTTATTTGCGATGGTTTCCACATTCACCCTGCTACAATCCGTACTACATTTAAGATGTTCGGTGATGAACGTGTTGTCCTTATCAGTGACTCCATGATGGCAACCGGTATGCCAAATGGTAAATACGAACTTGGGGGACAGGAAGTTACTATGACCGACTGCTTTGCAGCTCTTTCTGACGGCACAATTGCAGGCTCTGCTACAAACCTTTTTGACTGTATGAAAAAAGCTATGGAGTTTGGCATTCCTGAAGCAACTGCTATCTTTGCAGCTACCAGAAATCCTGCTAAGAGCATTGGCGTATATGAAAAAGTAGGCTCTCTTACTCCTGGTAAATATGCAGACATCGTACTTGTAAATGATAATTATGAAATTCAGCAGGTAATCTAATATCTGCAGAAAGGGGCGTTTTATGGATTTCAATGAAGCTTTGCAGTCACGTATTGACTCTTTTAAAAGCCAATATCCACTGCCCGATTCACTAAAGGCAAGACTTATAGAACCTTCTATGCCTTTTTACGGAACTAAAATTCTCACACAGGCAGTTACTGCTTTATTAGAAGGGGAAAACCTGCTGCTGTGCGGAGATAAAGCAACAGGAAAAAATATATTGGCTGAAAATCTGGCATGGATTTTCGGCCGTCCCACTTATAATATTTCTTTTCATGTAAACACGGACAGCAGCAGCCTCATCGGAACAGATACTTTTAAAAATAATGAGGTCACTTTAAGACAAGGACCTATTTATCAATGTGCTGTTTCCGGTGGTTTTGGTATTCTGGATGAAATTAATATGGCAAAAAACGATGCGGTAGCTGTTCTCCACGCAGTTTTGGATTATCGCCGAATTATGGATGTACCCGGTTATGAAAAAATTGCCCTTCATCCTGCTACACGTTTTATTGGTACGATGAACTATGGCTATGCCGGAACAAAAGAATTAAATGAGGCTCTTGTTTCTCGTTTTATGGTAATCAATATGCCTCCACTTTCTATGGAACGTTTAGAACATATTTTAAGAAATATCTTTCCTCACATCAAGCCAGATGCCCTGGAACAATTCTGTGGTCTGTTTTTAGACTTACAGTTAAAAGCAAAAAATGGAGAAATTTCCACAAAGGCAGTAGATATGCGTGGGCTTATCGGTGCCCTTCGCCTGGTTCATGGTGGTCTAAGTCCAATGGAAGCTGTGGAAATGGGTATTATTAATAAGAGCTTTGACAATTTTGAACGTGAACTGATTAGCGATATTGTTGTGACTCGTATACCTGATACATGGAAAAGCGGTGATGTGTTCTAATGAAAGAAAACATAATGGAAAACAGACTGCAAAATCTTCTGTGGACAGTCAGTGAGGACTATAACTGCGATGTAAAAATCAATCCCGCAGACTTGCAAAAATCTCCTGAAATTGATTTCTACAATATGGTTTTGCAAGGCGCTTTCCAAAAATATTTTGATGCCGATTTTTTTGAAACTTATATAAAAAAGAAAATACAATATGGAGCAGAACCTTCTGTTCTTACCCTGATTTCCAAACTCTGTATCGACAGTGCAGTTTCCTTAAAAATCTGTGCAGAGAGAAAAGGAATTGAAAATATACGAAGAAAAGCTTTCCGGGAAACTCTAAAAAAGGATGCTTTTCGCTTTTCTCATACGGATTGGGATTATCTGGAATATTGCTATTTAGAATTTCAGCTTTACCAAAAAACCATAAATCCCAAGCTGCATCCTTTGCTTTTAAAAATCGCTGCACTTTCTCATGCAAGCTCTGTAAAAGATGTATGCAAATGTATTGATGAAGTCTATCATACTGCTTATGAAAAGGGATTTGCAGAATATTTTAAAGGTATCAGCAGAGACACTTCCGGATTGAAATCTGCTGTTGAAGACTCTGAAGAAACAATGGAACAGGACAAATTGATTTCTGAAGAAGATACGGTCAATATTTTCAGTGGTCATGTAGATGCTCAGGATAATGGAAAACAGGATAAATCAAATGTCAGGCTTCTGGCTCTTGATAAACAATCCTCTGAGCATCTGGAAAAGTATATTGAACTAAATTATGGAAAAAGTATTCTTCCTCCCAATGAAAAATCACGTTTGCAAAAACAGATGTGCACAGGCATACACGAAGACTGCCGACTCCATATTACAAAAGGTGTTCTTCACAATCAGACAGAAAACAATGCCAAAACAGATTATGTAAAGAGAATAAAGGAAGAAAACCTTCACATTTATAAAAAGAATTTTCTTATCACGCGACAAAACATTCTCTCTCTTTCCAATCTGTTAAAAAGAGCTTTACTTACCAGAACGGAGCGGGAATTGTGTAGTAGCGAATATGGTACTATCTGTCCGGAAAAGCTCTGGAATTTAGGGCGAACCGATAATTCTATGCTATTCAGGCGAGAAATTTTACAGGATAATTCCGATTTTGCCGTAGAAGTTCTCATTGATGCCAGCGGCTCACAACAAAGACGTCAAAGTCTTGTAGCACTTCAGGGATTTATTATAAGCCGTGCTTTAAGCCTTGCACAAATTCCTCATCGGGTAACGGGATTTTGCACTTTTGGCTCTTACACTATCTTAAACGAATATCGAGATTACCTGGACAATTCTGACGCTGATGAAAATATTTTTGAATTTTATGGTTCTGCCAACAATCGAGACGGACTTGCTATTCGAGCTGTTGCGGACAGCCTTGATAAACAGCCACAGGAAAATAAAATTCTGATTGTATTAAGTGATGGAAATCCCAACGATATCATCGCCGCAAATTCTCGTCAAAAAACAGAAAAGCAGCCCTATTGTCTGGATTTTGCGGTAAAAGACACTGCCACGGAAATTCGCAGGCTGAGAAATCGTAAAATTTCTGTTTTAGGTGTATTTGCAGGCGAAGAAGAAGACCTTCAGGCAGAAAAGAAAATCTTTGGAAAGGATTTTGCCTATATTCACGATATTTCCAACTTTGCTAATATCGTAGGACATTATCTGAAAAAACAAATCACAGACTAGACAAAAACTTCCGCCACATGGATACCGGACACTTAGTCCTGTCAATGTGGCGGTTCAAAGTTATAATATCACAAAAATTTCTTAATCAGATCTATCTTCTTTTCCCTTTTCAACTGTTTAATCTCATATTCCCTGCGCATAGCTTCCGTCTTGGTCTCAAATTCTTCAAAATAAACCAGCTCTACCGGACATCTGCTTTTTGTATATTTTGCGCCCTTCCCCGCATTGTGACTGGCAATCCTTTTTTCCAGATTGTTTGTCCATCCGGTATAAAAACTGCCGTCGCTGCACTTTACCATATACGTATAATTCATCTTCTTCTCCCGTAAATCTATGTAAGGAACGCCTTGCCCAAAGACATGACGTTCTATATATCAAGCCGCCGATTAAAAAGTATTTCACTCAAACAAGATACTGACTGTAATATAAAATCGGCTGCGGATTTTCTTTCCGCATAGTTTATTATACTCTCCCAGTCAGAATTTGTGAATGATATTCTTTTACGGAAGATACTGCATCGGATCTAAAGAAACTCCATCCTTTGATAAAGCAAAGTACAGATTTGCCCCTTCCTTTGTGTAATATTTTGTAGGTTCACTGATATATCCCAATATACTTCCGGCGGAAACATATTCCTCTGCCTGAAATGGTACGTCTTTTAACTGTCCGTAAACTGCCTGATAGCCATTTCCCATATCCACCGTAACCGTCTGCCCTGTTTCTTCATTATTTACCACAGACACAATTTTTCCGTTGGCAACTGCTGCCACGGGAGCGCCTACTTCTGAAGAAATAGCGATTGCAGGATTGAGCTTATACACATTTAAAGTCGGAAAATAAATTGTATTATCCATATTATAATCCAAAACAACCTGTCCGTTTACCGGCCATTCCATTAAGGAACTCTCTGTAAAGTTAATTTCCGGCGCTGCTGCTGCCTGTGCAGATGTATTTTCTGCCTCCGGTGCAGGTGTCTGCTCCGGTGTTGTTTCCGGTGTCACTGTTTCAGGAGCAGTCTCCTCTGTGCTCTCCGGTGTACTGTCTTCCACTTCTCTTGTACCCTCTACATCTGTGGTATTTACATCCTGTGTTTCTTCCTCTGTCTCTTCTCGTTCCTCTGTTTTTATTGCCTGGTCAACAATATCTTCCTCGTTCTCCTTAACAAATTCTTTCTCATTTGCTCTGCTCTTACTCCCGGACTGGTAAACAGCCACACAGGTAACTACCAGAGTAAGTGCCAGTAAGCTTCCCAGTGCTACACGAATTTTTCCTTTTTTACTCATATTTTTCACCTCTGCCTTAGTGGGCTCATCCGCCCCTTTCTTGTTTTCAAATATAGGATTACCAGAAAAGCAGAAGTTATACATCTTTTCATTTTTCTTTCTCTATTTCCATATCAGGAAAAAAATATCCCAATATCTGCTCATAATTTTTTCCTTCTAATGCCAGATTGTGAGCCGTATACTGGCTCATTCCCATTCCATGTCCGATACCTTTACATAAAAAACGCACTTCCCCTTGACTGCTTTGCACGCTAAAGCAAGAGGAAGGCAAATCAAGCACCTCTTTTATCCGTTCTCCCTGAAACGCCTGATTTCCAATCTGAATTTCCATAACATACCCTGCACTGTCTGTTTTTGTTATTTCGATTTCTGCCTCTGCTGTTATGGAAAAAGCAGGATAACTTTTTTTAATCTTCTCTTCCAACTCCTTTAAAGAAAAATAACAGCCCTCTACATACAGAGGACTGTCTATATCTTTCGGTGTTTCCACTGAGGGTATGTAAGCAAACTTTTCACCCAGAATTTCTTCTCCGCTTCTGGTTTTACCCTGACTGAGAGGATGATAAGGAAGCTCTCTTTTCTCCTTTTGAAATACAAGAACTTCTCCCTCGGTATGAACAGCTGCCTCCTGAAACCTCCGAAATTGTTTCAGTTCTTCCCCGCTCATACTTTTTTTCTTTAAATAATCAGCCGCTTCCCGAATATCCTTCATGGCTTCTTCTGATTTCATTTTTAAAGATAAATTCGTTCTCTCAATCACTGTCTGCGCTTGAATTGCTTCTTTCTCATATCCCCAGTCAATATGAGCCGCTGTTAAAATCGGAATATATTCTTCCAAATCCGTCTGCCGGCTTAACGGACACGCCTTTCTGCCCGAAATAATCATAGTCAAAAGATACGGCAATACCAAAAACAACACTGCAAGTAACATACCTGCGTCTTTTTCTTTTTTCATAAAAATACAAAACCTGCATTTTCTTACTTGTATTATATGTCGTCTTTGGCTATTCTATCCCTTTTTCACAATAAACGCAGGAATTGGAGGATTATTTTCCCTGTTATAATAGCTGTTGACAATCACAACATACTTTCGGCTGTTCAGCTTCTTTAAATACTCTAAAATTCGATTTTTTTCTTCAAATCCCGTATCTCCTCCGCTGTAAATGCAAAGTGCCATCACACCGCCTTTTTTCAGCAGTTCAAGACCTTTTTCAATAGCTTTTACGCTAGTATCTGCCTTTGTTGCCAGATTGTGGTCGCCTCCCGGCAAATAGCCGAAATTAAAATAAATGCCGTCTACGCTTCCTGCTTCTGCATATTCATCCATGTTTTCATGACTGTCCAGATAAAGCTTTGCCCTGTTTTCCACATTGTGCTCTTTTAAAAGCTTTGTTGTACACATAATTGCCTTTTCCTGCACATCGAAAGCCAGAACTTTTCCACTTTCTCCCGCCAATTCACATAAAAACAACGTGTCATATCCATTTCCCATGGTTGCATCAATATACAACCCATTCGGATTTACCTGTAACTGAAACAGCTCATGACTCCACTCTGTAATCTGATAAGATTTCATACTTATTTTTCGCTAGCCTCCAATGCCTGTGAAAGGTCTGCGATAATATCGTCAATATGCTCAATTCCTACTGAAAAACGGATCATTCCCGGTGAAACTCCTGCTGCAACCAGCTGTTCATCATTCAACTGTCTGTGAGTATGGCTTGCCGGATGCAATACACTTGTCTTAGCATCTGCCACATGCGTAACAATAGAAGCCAGCTTCAGGCTGTCCATAAATTTCACAGCAGCTTCTCTTCCCTTCTTCAATTCAAAAGAAATAACCCCGCAAGTTCCCTTTGGCATATATTTCTGCGCTAAATCATGATATTTATCCTGTGGAAGTCCCGGATAATTCACCTTTCCAACCAACGGATGTGCATCTAAATACTCCGCAACCTTCTGTGCATTATAGCAATGTCTTTCCACTCTTAAAACTAATGACTCCAGCCCTAAATTTAAGATAAAAGAGTTCATAGGAGAAGGAACAGAGCCTAAATCACGCATAAGCTGTGCATTAATTTTTGTGATATAAGCAGCTTTTCCAAACTGTTTTGTATAAACAACTCCATGATAAGACTCATCAGGTGTTGTCAGCCCCGGAAACTTGTCAGCATGGGCTTCCCAGTCAAAATTTCCGCTGTCTACAATCGCTCCTCCTACCTGCGCTGCATGTCCGTCCATATATTTTGTTGTGGAATGTACCACAATATCAGCGCCCCATTTAAACGGCTGGCAGTTTACTGGTGTAGCAAAAGTATTATCCACAACAAGAGGAACACCATGGCTGTGAGCCAGATTTGCCATTTTTTCAATGTCTAATACTACTAAAGACGGATTTGCAATAGTTTCTGCAATGACTGCCTTTGTATTTGATTTAAACGCTTTTTCCAATTCCTCTGCCGGCGCATCCACATCTACAAAAGTACATTCAATTCCCATCTTTTTCGCTGTTACACCCAAAACGTTTAAAGTACCGCCGTAAATAGCAGAAGCACAGATTACATGGTCTCCTGCTTCACAAATATTAAAAATAGAATAAAAAATTGCTGACTGACCTGAGGAAGTGAGCACTGCTGCAACTCCGCCTTCCAAATCTGCAATTTTCTCTGCAACTAAATCATTGGTAGGGTTTTGGCATCTTGTATAAAAATATCCATTGTCCTTTAAATCAAATAATCTGCCCATCTCTTCTGTTGTGTCATACTTAAAAGTCGTACTCTGATAAATAGGCATCATCCTCGGTTCACCCTTCTTCGGTTTCCAACCGGACTGGATACATTTTGTCTCAATATGATATTCTCTGCTCATCTCTATCCTCTCCTTTATAAAAATATTTTAAATTATTTTCTGTGCCAGCATCACTGCCCCTAGACATATCAACACACTTGCAGCCATATAAATTGCCGAAAGAACGCCTTTCCCGTTTTCCATTAACACATAGCTTTCCAACGCAAATGTGGAAAAAGTAGTAAATCCCCCGCATACTCCCGTCTTTAAAAATAAAATCAGAGAGCTGCTTCCTATTCCTCTTTTTGCCGCAAATGCGGAGATACAACCAATAAGAAAAGCTCCCGCTGCATTGATGAAAAGGGTAGTCCATGGAAACCCTGATTTCCCCTGTATGGGGATAAGACTCAGCAAATATCGTGCTGACGCCCCTATAAAGCCTCCCATGCCAACACAAAAACAGTTTAACATAGTCCTAATCTCCTTATCTTCTGTAATATTTCTGTCCAATAAGGATGATTGCCACAAACATCACAAGCCCTGCTCCCAGCACTAAAAGTGTCTGTTCGGAGCTCAATTCCATACGTAAGGATAAAAGCTGTAAAACCAGCAAATCCAAACCCATGACAGAAACTGCTCCGCCTATGGTCATCATAAACTTTCTTTCATTTTCAGGTGAAACCCCACTGGCAAAACGCTCCCTTATCATAGATGGTTTTCCTTTCACAGCAAGAAAAATTCCTGCCAATATAATGACTGCTGCCAGAACAATCAATACAATCTGCTGCTGCGTCATCTTACTTCCTCCTTTATTCCCTGCTTCTCATATTTTTTTAATGCAAACTTAAACCACAACGGCAATATAGTTCCTTTAAACACACAGGACAAGCTCAATGCCCACCAAACACCGTTTAATCCCAAATCTGTGGCAGATAAAAGCATAGCTGCCGGAATTCTAAGGGCATTAAACAAAATTCCCGTAACAGACGGCGGGACTGTCTTTCCAATTCCCTGAAACGCCCCTGTGGCAGCGCCCTCCAGACACATGAAAATTTCCGAAATTCCTATAATTCTTAGATAATCTACTCCCATTGGAATAACATCCGGTTCTTTAATAAATATTTTAAAGAAGAATTCCGGAAATACCCACAGAAGCAACGTCGTAATAACTCCCCACACTGCCATAATTTCAATAGCTTTTCGATAGCCCTTCTTAATACGCTTCTTTTTCCCTGCACCATAGTTCTGTGCAATAAAAGCATTTACTGCTGTGGAAAAGCCTCCTGCCATCATCCATGAAATAGACTCTATCTGGCTTCCTACCTTCTGAACCGCAACTGCCGCATCTCCCCAGCCTGCAATAAAACGTGCAATCACCATAGAAATCATAGACATCAGTGCATCCTGCATGGCAGAAGGAAGACCTATTTTTACAATTTCCCTGATATGTTGCTTCGGTGTTCTTACACACAAATGAATTCTCCCAAAAATAATTGGCTCTCTCCATACTGCTCTTAAATAAAGAACAAATACAATTATCTGTGCGAATACTGTTGCAAAAGCCGCTCCTGCAACTCCCATTCCTTTTAACGGGCCAATGCCGAAAATCAAAAGCGGGTCCAAAATCAGGTTAATCACCAGCCCTACCGTAGTAACCCGAAAGGTAGTGACCGTATTTCCCATCGCAGCCAAAATACCTCCGATAACCTGATCTAAAAAGGAAAATACAATCAATCCGCAGGTAATCATCAAATAAACTCTCGCATCCCATATAACATCCGGACTGTTCAAATTAAAAAATCCAATCAACTGCTTATTCAAAAGCAAACTGATAATTCCATACAAAACACCCAGAAATGCTCCCATACGAAGAGCTCCTCTGGCAAACTCGGCTCCTTCTTCCGGATTTCCCGCACCCAAACGCTGTCCTACACTTACCTGCCCACCTATTCTTGGTATCATTGTAAATCCATTTGCCAGCCACATAAACATACCGGCTGCTCCAACTGCTGCTACCGCATTGCTTCCCAATCTTCCAATCCATATCATATCCACCAGATTGTATCCCATCTGAATAAAGGAAGTTCCCATGATAGGAAAAGCCAGACGGGCAAGGGTTCCCGCAATTGATCCTTCTAATAAATCAATCTTTTTTCTCATGTCCTTTTTCCTCAAATTCTGTCATTACTTTACTATCTTACCAAACTCTGAAAGAACCTGCAAACACTAATTTTTATCTGCAAAAGTCTCTTTTCAACTACCCCCAACTATGATACCCTTTAATATATAAAATTAAAGAATAGAGGACGCATTATGAAAGAGAAAATATACACCATTCCACTAATGGACGCATTTCATGCAAATGATGAATGTCCATTCTGTTTTATTGAAAGAAATCTGGAACAACACGCTTTGGACTTTGTCTTGGGACAAGGCGCTTCCTACATGGAAGACGACATACGGGCAGAAACCGATAAAATGGGATTTTGCCGAGACCACTATAAAAAGATGTTTCACTATGGCAACCGTCTTGGTACCGGACTTATTCTCACCACACATTTTAAAAAGAAAAATGAAGAATTGCAGCAACAAATAAAAATGTTTTCTCCAAAAAAGGCATCTATGCTGGGACATTTTAAAAAGGCAAAATTAAATCCCGATAACCCTCAAACCTCTTTGGGCACTTGGGTAAAGGAACAGAATAACTCCTGTTATATCTGTGATTATTCCAAGAATACTTATGCCAGATATTTAGATACCTTTTTTGAACTCTATCGTAAAAATAAAGAATTTCAGGAGCTTTTCAAAAACAGCAATGGCTTCTGCCTTCCTCACTTCGGTGATTTAGTAGAAACAGCTGAAGAATTATTGTCTGACAAAGAAAAAGCTGAATTTTACCCACAATTATTCTCTTTAATGACAGAAAACTTACAGCGAGTTACCGATGATTTAGCATGGTTCTGTGACAAATTCGATTACAAAAACAAAGATGCTGACTGGAAAAACTCCAAAGATGCAATACAGAGGGGAATACAGAAATCCGCCGGCGGATATCCTGCCGATCCTTTCTATCAATCAGAAAGATAAGAAATTTAAAAGCATTTATAAAAAAAGAATAAATGAAATTTTCTCTTTTTCATTTTTCTTTTAGTATTTCGTCATAAATTATCCTTATTTACATAGTATAGTATAACTTGTAAAAGCCAATAAGACTTTTTTCAAAATCTTTTTCTTTTCATATTACTGGCAAGCCTATTGCCAGTAACTCCTTCTTTTTTATGAAATGAACAAGAGCAGAAATCTATCCCCCTCAGATTTCTGCTCTTGCTTTTTTATGTCAAAATTATCCTATACTATGAAATTATTCTGCAAAACTCCCACCACTACACATAGAAATGATATTCTCTGTTTTTTTCTTTTCTTCACATTTCTTTTATCATTTCATCACAAATTCATCACATTTACCCTTTATAGTATAACTTGTAAAAGCCGATAAGACTTTTTCAAAAATCTTTTTCTTTTTCATATTGCCGGAATAGAAAACCGGCTCTCCTTCTTTTTAATATTTAAAAATATTAAAAAAGAAACCAGAACCAACCTTCCCCCTCATTGGTTCTGGTTCTTTTTTATTGTCTGCCTTAACTACTTTCCGATAAAAAGCTGGACCCAATTCATTCTTCCGTTCTTATCTACATAATACCCTACACCTATATGTGTATATGGACCCATAATGTTCTGACGGTGCCCTGGACTGTTCATCCACCCATTCATAACCTGCTCAGGTGTCCTTTGTCCCGCTGCAATATTTTCTCCGCACATCCAATATTCAATACCAAATTCCTGCAAAACAGTAAAACATGATGTTCCATCCGGACGAGTATGTGACAAATTTTGCTCTAGCTCCTTTGCACGCACACCGGCTGCCTCAGCAAGTTCATAATCATATTCTAAAGGTTCTAATCCATTTGCAGCACGCTCTTTATTTACAATGTTGGCAACTTCCATTTCATAAACTATGGAAATATCTTTCACCCATTTTCCATCAGGTCCTACATAATACCCATCAATCCAAGTATTCGTTGCCATTGCTCCGCTTTCGGTTAAATAGTAATCACCTATCCATCTATTTGATGCCATTGCTCCATCACTATAAAGATAATACCATTTTCCCCATACCTCCTGCCAACCTGTTTTCATATAACCGTTTCCATCAAAATAGTACCAGTATCCGTCTATAAACTCCCAATTATTTGTTGTATAGCTTCCGTCTCCATGACGATACCACCAGCCATACTCTGTATTTATCCATTGATTTCTTTTCCACTGACCATCAGAGCCTACATAATACCCATCAATCCAAGTATTCGTTGCCATTGCTCCATTTTCGGTTAAATAGTAATCACCTACCCATCTATTTGATGCCATTGCTCCGTCACTATAAAGATAATACCACACTCCATTAATTTTCTGCCATCCTGTCAGCATATATCCATTTCCATCAAAATAATACCACTTTCCACTAATTGATTTCCATGTATTAACCGGATAACTTCCATCATCCTCCTGATACCACCAGCCCGAGCTATTATACTCCCACTGAGCTGCTTGTACTTCTTTATTGCCTACAACTATACTTCCCATAAAAAGCAATGCTGCCGCAAATAATTTTACTCTTTTGTTTCTCATACTGCTTACCTCCTCTTTCATTTAAACTAATTTTACTAAACATCCTATGGATATACAAGAGTGAGATAAAAATGAGATATCGAGTATTTTTATTTCATAGAGCAAATTTTTCTATAAAACAAAAAATAGCCTAAATCCTTATCTTAAGGACTTAGACTGTTTTAAAACAGTGAAGCATCGGGGATTCGAACCCCGGACAACTTGATTAAAAGTCAAGTGCTCTACCGACTGAGCTAATGCTCCATATTAAATGCCCAGAGCCGGAATCGAACCAGCGACACGAGGATTTTCAGTCCTCTGCTCTACCAACTGAGCTATCTGGGCATGAGTAGCGGGGACAGGATTTGAACCTATGACCTTCGGGTTATGAGCCCGACGAGCTTCCAGACTGCTCCACCCCGCGATATACTATTTTACAATAAAATCTATAATAAATCTTATTGCTAAGCCGATGATCGGACTCGAACCGATAACCTGCTGATTACAAATCAGCTGCTCTGCCAATTGAGCCACATCGGCATATAATGGGCGATGGTGGATTCGAACCACCGAAGGCGTTGCCAGCAGATTTACAGTCTG
>OGYG01000342.1_pt1 | contig 50776 bp, 37 predicted proteins | sample 1576481 | NCBI WGS metagenome assembly OGYG01 (sample SAMEA3541497, study PRJEB24748) | human gut metagenome | biome: human gut; feature: human-associated habitat; material: faeces | place: China | collected 2012 | reverse complement strand
ATCGGTCAAGATAAAGCCGTTGAAGCAGTGGCACGTGCTATCCGTCGGAATCGTGCAGGATTTGACGAAGGGAACCGTCCAATCGGTAGCTTCCTCTTTGTGGGTCCTACTGGTGTCGGTAAGACTGAATTGGCTAAACAATTGGCTCTTGATATGTTCGGAACCAAAGATGCCATCATCCGTTTGGATATGTCAGAATACAGCGACCGTACAGCCGTTTCTAAATTGATTGGTACAACAGCTGGTTATGTTGGTTACGATGACAACAGCAATACCTTGACAGAACGTGTTCGCCGTAACCCATACTCAATCGTTCTTCTCGACGAAATTGAAAAGGCGGACCCTCAAGTGATCACCCTTCTCCTTCAAGTTTTGGATGATGGTCGTTTGACAGATGGTCAAGGGAACACGGTCAACTTCAAGAACACTGTTATTATCGCCACTTCAAACGCAGGTTTTGGCTATGAAGCTAACTTGACAGAAGATGCGGATAAACCAGAACTCATGGATCGTTTGAAACCTTACTTCCGTCCAGAATTCTTGAACCGTTTCAACGCTGTCATTGAATTCTCACACTTGAGCAAGGAAGATCTTTCTAAGATTGTTGATTTGATGTTGGTAGATGTCAATAAGACCCTTTCTAAGAAAGAAATCGACTTGGCAGTGAGCGATGCAGCCAAAGAATATATGACTGAAGAAGGTTATGATGAAGTCATGGGTGTTCGTCCACTCCGTCGGGTAGTTGAACAACAAATCCGTGACAAAGTCACAGACTTCCACTTGGATAACTTGGATGCCAAACATCTCGAAGCAGACATGGAAGATGGTGTCCTTGTGATTAGAGAAAAAGACACAAAGAAGGAAGAAAACGCTGATAAACAAGCAGATTAAGGCGAATTAGTTTGTGAAAAATAGAGACTGCTATCATATAGCAGTCTTTATTTTTTCTTCCCACCTGGGGGAAATTATTCGCCGTAGAAGGCCAAAATCCTCCTATTTGAGCTAAAAAAACATCAATAATTAGTGAAATTAATCCAATTTGAGCAAAATTATTAATAAATAAAGAAAATAAGTATATAATCTATACAAGAATAAAATTTGAGGAATGGAAGTAAGATGAGCAATACAATTGATATCTACTCAACTCCCGAATACAGAAAAGTGGAAGCCGTTGTTCAACTGATGGTTGACGGTCGCTTGACGAGCTATCGTGTCGCAACTGAAACAAACATCAGCAAAATGAGCTTGGCGACTTTGACGAAGGGAACGAGTAAAATCAAAAATATTACCTATCAAACGGCTTTGGCCTTGATTGATTGGTATGATGAGAATCATGAAAAGTATGGCATTACGATTGACTAGTCAGTAGCCCACTTTTCGTGGTTTTTTTCTTTTTCATCAAAACTCGCCTCCTCTCTGAGACTGGAGTCTGATTTTACTTGAAGAGGATGGGAAAACTTGAAAAGACGGGCGAAATTTGATATAGTATAGCATATATGAAAATTAAAGGAGAAACATATGCAAGGCGGAAGTTTGCTAATTATGCTCGTTCTTATGGTCGGTTTGATGTACTTCATGAGCCGTAGCCAAAAGAAACAGTATCAAAAACGGATGGAAAGTTTGAATAAACTTCAAAAAGGAAATGAAGTCATCACGATTGGTGGCTTGTACGGAACCATCGATGAAGTCGATACAGATCGCAAGACCGTTGTCTTGGATGTTGATGGTGTCTACCTGACCTTTGAATTGGGAGCGATCAAAACAGTTCTTCCTGTCTCAGAAGGAATCTCAGCCACTGCTACAGAAGGTGCTAGCTCAGATGCCGATTCAGCCATCGAAGAATAATCATCAAAGAAGAGGCAAAGGCCTCTTTTTTGGTGGGCAAATAGGACGACGTGATGAAGGAAAGCCTTGGTGGTTCAAAAAAGAGGCCAGAGTCCCTATTTTATGGGGATTTATGGTATAATGAAGCGATAAATATTGAAATAGGTAGAAAAACATGTTTCGTTTTAAGAAAAAAGAAAAAATCGAGATACCTTTAGAAGTCCCGAAACACATTGGGATCATTATGGATGGCAATGGTCGCTGGGCGAAAAAGCGGATGCAACCGCGCGTCTTCGGTCATAAGGCAGGGATGGAAGCTCTCCAAGAAGTGACGATTGCAGCAAAAAATATGGGGGTTCAGGTCCTGACTGTCTATGCCTTTTCTACGGAAAACTGGACACGCCCTGAAGATGAAGTCAAGTTCATCATGCACTTGCCGGTCGAGTTTTATGATCGTTTTGTCCCCGAATTGCATCGCAACAATGTCAAGATTCAAATGATCGGTGATACCAAGAAATTACCAAAAGAAACGCTGGAGGCTTTGGAAAGAGCAGAAGCGATGACCCATCTCAATACAGGCTTGATCCTGAATTTCGCGCTCAATTATGGTGGACGTGCTGAGATCACCCAGGCCGTGAAGCAGATCGCCCAAGAAGTCTTGGATGCGAAGTTCAGTCCAGAAGATATCACAGAAGAGATGATCGCAGATTCTCTCTATACCGAGAGTTTGCCACGCGTCCTAAGGGATCCGGATTTGATTATTCGTACCAGCGGAGAGATCCGTTTGAGTAATTTCCTTCCTTGGCAGGCTGCTTATAGTGAGTTGTATTTCACAGATGTGATGTGGCCAGATTTTGGAGAGGAAGCACTACGAAGTGCCATAGTAGAATATAGCCATCGCCATCGGAGATTTGGTGGTGTTTAGGAGAAGATGATGACGAAAGATTTACAAAAACGTGTGATTTTTGGAGGAATTGCCCTGCTCTTTTTCATTCCAACAGTAATGGTTGGAGGGGTGTTCTTCCAGATTGTGATTGGCTTGATCGCCATGCTTGGGGTTCATGAATTGCTCAAGATGAAGGGGCTTGAGACAGCGACTTTTGAAGGAGCACTAGCCATGTTAGCGGCCTTTGTCCTGACTTTGCCGATCGAGGACTATCTCCCTTACCTTCCAGCAGATGCTAATATGATTGCCTATGGTCTGGTTGTCTTGATTCTCATGGGGACAACTGTTCTTGCTCAGAATTACAATTATGAAGATGTGGTCTATCCCATTGCCTCTAGCTTTTATGTTGGACTTGGTTTCCATTCCTTAGTAGATGCGCGAATCGCTGGTATTGATAAGGTTTTGTTAGCCCTCTTTATTGTCTGGGCTACTGATTCAGGTGCTTATCTGGTAGGAAGCCGGTTTGGGAAACGCAAGCTCATGCCTGCGGTTTCTCCTAATAAAACGATTGAGGGCAGTCTTGGGGGAATCTTTTCTGCAGTTGCGGTAACTGTGATCTATATGATCGTGGATCGCTCTGTGGCAGGTGGACATGGTTTTCTTGCTATGATCTTCTTTACCATCCTCTTTAGTATTGCAGGTCAGTTTGGAGATCTGGTAGAGAGTGCGATTAAACGCCACTTCGGTGTGAAAGATTCTGGAAAATTTATTCCAGGACATGGTGGTGTTCTAGACCGCTTTGATAGTTTGATTTTTGTCTTTCCCTTGATGCATTTCTTGGGCTTATTCTAAGACAGAAGTGATAGAAAGGAAACCACGTATAGAACGATGCAGTTTATTGCCTTTATTGTTATTTTTGGAGTGATCGTTCTCGTTCACGAGTTTGGTCATTTCTATTTTGCAAAAAAATCGGGCATCCTAGTGCGAGAATTCTCGATCGGGATGGGTCCCAAGATCTTTGCCCATATTGGTCAAGATGGAACAGCTTATACGATTCGCATTCTACCTTTAGGTGGCTATGTGCGTATGGCTGGTTGGGGTGAAGATACAACGGAGATTAAAACCGGAACGCCTGTTAGCTTGACGCTAAATGAGTCTGGTAAGGTCGTCCGGATCAATCTTTCAGGAAAGAATCTGGATCAGACAGCTCTTCCTATGAATGTCACCCAGTTTGACTTTGAAGACAAACTGGAAATCACGGGTCTGGTTCTCGATGAGACAAAGACCTATAGTGTTGATCATGATGCGACCATCGTTGAGGAAGACGGGACGGAAGTGCGGATTGCACCAAGAGATGTTCAGTATCAGAATGCCAGCATTTGGGGACGGTTGATCACCAACTTTGCGGGTCCTATGAACAACTTTATCCTCAGTATTGTCGTCTACTCACTTTTAGCCTTTATGCGCGGTGGTGCGATTGACTACTACAGCAACAATGTTCAGGTGGCACCCGATGGGGCGCTGGCTAAGGTAGGTGTCAAAAGCAACGTTCAGATCCTTCAAGTCAACAACGATACCGTTAGCAACTGGGATGAGCTGACAGATGCTGTCGAAAAAGCAACCAAGGACAGCAAGACGGCTCCTGAATTGACCCTGAAAGTCAAGACAGACGGCCAAGAAAAAGAAGTCAAAGTGAAGCCAACCAAGTCAGGGAATCGTTACTATTTGGGTGTGACAAACGGCCTCAAGACAGGATTTGTGGATAAACTCTTGTCTGGTTTTACAGATACCTGGAATACAGCGACACGGATTTTGGGAGCTTTGAAAGATATCATTTTCCACTTTAGTCTCAATAAACTGGGTGGCCCGGTTGCCATCTACAATGCCAGCTCACAAGCTGCTCAATTAGGGATTCCGGCAGTCTTGTCTCTTATGGCCATGCTCTCTATTAATATTGGGATCTTCAATCTAATCCCGATTCCGGCTTTGGATGGAGGGAAAATCTTGATCAATTTGATCGAGGTCGTCCGGAGAAAGCCACTGAAACAGGAAGTAGAAACCTATATGACGCTTGCAGGTGTAGCTGTAATGGTTATTTTGATGATTGCTGTCACCTGGAATGATATTATGAAATTATTTTTGAAATAGAAAAGGATATTGTCCATGAAACAAAGTAAAATGTTGATTCCAACGCTTCGCGAAATGCCAAGCGATGCCCAAGTCATTAGCCATGCTTTGATGTTGCGTGCAGGTTATGTTCGCCAAGTATCAGCGGGGGTCTATTCTTATCTGCCCTTAGCAAATCGAGTAATTGAAAAAGCAAAAGGCATCATGCGCCAAGAATTCGAAAAAATTGGAGCAGTAGAAATGCTTGCTCCAGCCCTTTTGAGTGCGGATCTCTGGCGTGAATCTGGTCGTTACGAAACTTACGGGGAAGATCTTTATAAGTTGAAAAACCGTGAAGGCTCTGACTTTATCTTAGGTCCAACTCACGAAGAAACCTTTACCGCTATTGTGCGCGACTCAGTAAAATCTTACAAACAATTGCCGTTGAATCTTTACCAAATTCAACCAAAATACCGTGATGAAAAACGCCCGCGGAACGGTCTTCTTCGGACCCGTGAGTTCATCATGAAAGACGGTTATAGCTTCCATGCTAACTATGATAGCTTGGATGTTACTTATGATGAGTACAAGGCAGCTTATGAGCGAATCTTCACCCGCAGTGGCATCGACTACAAAGCTATCATCGGTGATGGTGGTGCCATGGGCGGAAAAGATAGCCAAGAGTTTATGGCTGTTACACCTGCTCGTACAGACTTGGATCGTTGGGTTGTTTTAGACAAATCAGTGGCTTCCTTTGATGAGATCCCAGCAGAAGTCCAAGAAGAAATCAAAGCAGAATTGCTCAAATGGATGGTTTCTGGGGAAGATACCATTGCCTATTCAAGTGAATCAACCTATGCTGCCAACTTGGAAATGGCGACGAACGAATACAAGCCAAGTAACCGTGTTGTGGCGGAAGAAGAAGTGAAACGCGTGGAAACACCAGGTGTCAAATCGATTGATGAAGTAGCTGCATTCTTGAATGTTCCAGAAGAAGCTACTATCAAGACTTTGGTTTACATCGCAGATGGTGAGCCTGTTGTTGCCCTTCTTGTAGGTAATGATCAGCTCAATGAAGTGAAGTTGAAAAACTACCTCGGCGCAGACTTCTTTGAACCTGCAACCGAAGTGGAAGTGAAAGAATTATTAGGAGCTGATTTTGGCTCTCTCGGTCCAGTAGATCTTCCTGAAAATGTTAAGATTATCGCAGACCGCAAGGTCCAAGACAGCCGCAATGCAGTAGTCGGTGCCAATGAAACAGGCTACCACTTGACTGGTGTCAACCCAGGACGTGACTTCACTGCAGAATACGTCGATATCCGTGAAGTTCGTGAAGGCGAAATCTCACCAGATGGGAAAGGGGTCTTGAACTTTGCACGTGGGATCGAAATCGGTCACATTTTCAAACTCGGTACACGCTACTCCGCTAGCATGGGAGCAGATGTCTTAGACGAAAACGGTCGTGCAGTTCCAATCATCATGGGCTGCTACGGAATCGGTGTCAGCCGTCTTCTTTCAGCCGTTATGGAGCAACATGCTCGCCTCTTTGTCAATAAGACTCCAAAAGGGGAGTACCGTTACGCTTGGGGAATTAACTTCCCTAAAGAATTGGCGCCATTTGACGTGCATTTGATTCCAGTCAATGTCAAGGATGAAGCGAGTCTTGCTTTGACCGATCGGATCGAAGAAGCCTTGGTGAATAAAGGCTATGAAGTCTTGGTGGATGACCGAAATGAACGCGCTGGTGTCAAATTCAGCGATAGTGATTTGATTGGACTTCCAATCCGCGTAACAGTTGGTAAAAAAGCAGCTGAAGGTATCGTAGAAGTGAAAATCAAAGCGACAGGAGATACCATTGAAGTTCATGCGGACAATCTCCTTGAAACTCTTTCAATCTTGAACAAATAAGAAAAAGCTTTCTGAGCCCTCACCAGTGTGGTGATGAAACTCAGGAAGCTCTTTTTATTTTTCTTCTTTGAGACCTTGATCTTTGAAATAGGTAAAGAGATCTTGAGGTTTGCCATTGAGGTATTTCTTGAACTCGGCTCTTTCTTCCTCCCCTTGATCTCCGTAGATGGTAGCAAACTCATCTTTCTTGATTTTTGAGAAGTCAGCCTGTAAGACTTTAGCATAGGATTGTTTATCTTTTGAAATTTGAATGCGGAAGCTAAGTCCAGGCTTACCATTTAAGGTTTTATAGATATCGCTATGTTCTAATTCTTCTTGGTAGATTTCCTTTAATTCAGGAAGATCCATGTCTTGCAAATCTGAGGAAATGGGTTCAAAACTAAGGAAAGTAAAAGAGACAATTTCCTCATTCTTGTAGCCAATTTGAATTTTGTTTTGGTGGTGATCGCCGAGGTCACTAACAAAGGTCTTGGTTTGGACTTGCTCCTTTTTGTTTTGAGTGGCCTCTTGCTTGGAAGAAGCGGCAGTAGTTCCTTTGCCTTGTTGGCCTGGGCTACAAGCGGTAAGAGCTAGGAGGCAGACAGAGGCAAGTAGAAATTTTTTCATATATACTCCTTATAGGTTAATGGTGTTCGATCTTGTATGAAACAAGTTTTGAACAGGTTTCATTATACCATAAAAGTTTCAAAAATGAAAAAATATACAAAAATCTTCAAAATTTGCTTTTAAAAACACCTAAAATCAACAATTTCTATCTATGTGTTGAGTTAATATAAAAGGACAGAGTGTCTTCTTTTCTTCTCAGAAATAATACTAGTTGGAGACTACTGGGGCAAGGAATTCAGAAAATATATTACAGGTTTATGACAAAATGTTACACGATTGTAACAAAGTTACAATGTTTTATCAGTTAGCCCTCTAAACTTGACATTCTGGCAATATTTCATTAAGATATTTTTAAGTAAATAATACAAAAGGGAGCAAAAGGTAAAATATACAGTTATCTGGCATTTTACTAATTCGTACTAAAATGTATTGTTTATGAAAAAATTATAAGGGTATCAGCCCAAAAGGAGAAACATATGGCTCAAATTAAATTAACTCCAGAAGAACTACGTCAATCAGCACAACGCTATGCACAAGGTTCTCAAGAAATCGATCAAATCCTTAACACTTTGACTCATGAACAACAAGTCATCGACGCAAACTGGGATGGATCTGCATTTGATAGCTTTGAAGCACAATTCAACGAATTGTCTCCAAAAATCAAACAATTCGCTCAATTGTTGGAAGACATCAACGCTCAATTGATCAAAGTTGCTGATATCGTTGAACAAACTGACCAAGATATCGCTGCACAAATCCACTAAGATAGTCTTGGAGGTGATCTTACTTCTTGTAGGTAGATCACCCTTTTGTCTTTTGATATATAGAAAATAGGGGTTAGATTCTTAATTCCTAACCCCTATTTTGTATCTATGAATTAGAAAAAGGAAAAGGTATGGAAGTTAAAAATAAAAAATGGTTAAAATACATCGGTCAGAGTGCTGTTGTGCTCCTTTTGATGGGATCTGTAGTGGGTCTTTATACGACGGTTCAAAAGGACCAAAAGCAAAACGAAGCCAAGACCGTACAAACGACAGAAAACACCAAGCTCAATATTGCAGTTGTCAACGAAGACAAGGCGGTTAAACTGAATGATAAAGAATACAACCTTGGGGCTAGCTATGTAAAGAATATCGAGCGGGATAATTCGCAAAACTGGTCTGTACTCCCTCGTGGAGCTGCTGAGTCAGGGCTTGCAGATGGCAAGTACCAGTTGATGATTGTCATTCCAAGTGACTTCTCAGAGAAGGTCTTGGAAGTGAACGCGGTTAATGCAGAGAAGACCACGGTGACGTATAAGGTCAATGCGGCTGGAAATTCTCAGGTTGAAAACGAGGCCAATAAAGTCGCTAAAGATATCGTTTCAGACTTGAATAGCCAGTTGGTTGATATGTATATGGTCAGCATTTTGAGCAACCTCTATACAGCTCAGAAGAACGTGGAAACAAGTAACAAAATCCAATCGACCAACATTGGTTCATACCGGAGTAACTTATTGGATTCAGCTTTAGATTCGAAGAATATCTTTCCAAGTCTCTATAGCTTGTCTACGTCATCTGTTGAGTCGAATAATGCCTTGAAGACAGTCCTTGAGTCTTATACACAGGCTTTTGATCAATTGACCCAATCTCAGGATCAGTACGGTCAAAACTTCGACACATTGATCAAGCAACGCTCTGAGGATAAGATCAGCCATGAAGAGTTCATGAACCAGCTGATGTCCATGAACCAGTCTGTTGTCAGTGAAAAGACCCAAGAGTTGTATAAGAATCTACAACAAAACCAAGAAGCGATTACTAAACAATTGAGTCAGCCAACTGAAACAGAAGGAGATTCTTCAGGGACCAAGACCTATGCAGGCTTGACAAAAGATGTGAATGATCGTGTGGCAGATCTCGAAAAAGGGATCAAGGCAGAACGCGACAAATTAGATGAGCACGAAAATAACATCGAGTCTTCTGTAAAAGCGAAGATCTTTGACTACTATGGTCTAAAGGAAGGAGACAAAGTCACTCTTCGTACCTTGCTTGGAAAGCCAAAAATCGAAACTATCAGCAAGGCTCGAGATAAAGCGGATGATAATATTCGTAACGCAATTGAAAAACTTCCGTCTTTAGATCCAGCTAGTCTTAATCTTAATAAATATGGCAACCTCAATACAGCAATTAATTTTGATAGTACTTTTGCTGGGACGATGGCGAAGGCAAATGGAAATGCTGATGAATTAAAAACTTTGGCTGCTGAAGTGGATGCTAAATTAACGGCAGTTGCGAATGTTCTCAATGCTAAATCTGGAAAACAAAAAGTTAGCATTCAAGTACCTGCAGGAGTTAAGGTTGATACCTGGACCTATGATGGACAGACTTATGCAGGCAGTGGTGAGCAGGAAGTCGAACTGAAAGATGGCAAACAAATTCAAATTCACCTTGTTGAAGATGGAGGAGCTATGCCAAGCGCGATTGATGTTGAAGTCCTTGTGAATGGAGTTTCTTCAACCAGTGTGACTGTATCTGCAGAAGACTTGAAAACAGCTGTCGCTAACTATGCATCGAAAGCTAGTGAAATCGCCCTGGATTATCAACGCGCAGGAGCATTGATCGATGCTTACTATCCAAAAGATGAAAAGGAAAATCGTCATTCGCTCTATGATCCGATCGAAGAAATGGATTTGACAGATGCTTTGGTCGATGTCGTGAAGGCTGCTGTTTCAAGTAATATGAAGGACTACCGTAAGAGTATTGAAACGGATGAATCTGGGGATGCAACGAAGAGTGTGAAAGCCCAGTTAGATGGTACCCTTAAACAGTTGCAAGACTTGGGACCACAATTGCAGGCCAATCTTCAAGCGATCGAAAACACCAACAAGGATCTAACCCAAAATATCAACGATCAATTGACGCAATATGCAGAGCTTCAAAAACGTTTAGAAGAGATCTCAAAATCACAAGAAACAGTGACACAGGCTCAAACCAAGACCGATGCAGATTTGTCAGCTCTGGGTTCTGAATACACGTCATTATTGAGCTCGACAGAAGGCGTTAAGAGCTCATCTCGTAGCAATGTAGAAGCTGCTAACTCTACCAATGAAATCTTTAGCCAATTGAACAAAGAATTGGAAAAAGCCCAAGGCAATACAGAGAAATTGTCTAGCAATGCGGAAAGCTTGATGGGTGAATTCGACAAGGAATTGTCTGAAAATGGGAACTTCGTTGAAGCCTTCCGTAAGGTCTTCAACAATGCCTATGAAAACGGAGTGCCGAATGAAGTCTTGCTTGACTTCTTGTCAAACCCAGTTGCAGAAAAATCGTCTTCTGTGAAAGCGACCATCAACGTCTACCGTCCATTTATCTGGATCTTTATGTTGGAAGTCTTGAGCCTCTTTACAGCTTATCTCTTTGCGACTCAGCCAATCATCCGTAAGGTTAAGGATCGTTTCAAATTGGATCGTTTGCAAGAATCAGATCTCTTGTCTGTCGGTGTCCTTGTGGGACTCTCTCTCATCCTTGGACTGGTGATCGGAATGATTTCAAGTATTCAACTCTCTGTTGGTCGTGAATATGTACCTTCATGGGTATTCTTAGCGGTTCTAGCAAGCTTTGTCTTGGTACAACTGCAATACCTTCTCTTGAAACACTTCCGTGTGATTGGAATGGGACTAGCCTTCTTCATGTTGATCAGCTACGTCTACCTATCAAGTGCGATCGGAACGACCGCTACCTTGTCAGGTCTTCCAGCACTGGTGAAAAATGTCAACCTCCTTTCTATTTTAGAAGGACAGTTTGCGGGTTACTTTGATGGACAAACAGCCGGTATCGGCGTCTTCTTCGGATTGTTAGTCTTCTTCGGACTTTTGGCGGTTGCCAATATCTTCATTCCAAAGAAGTTTACTCAAACAAAGGAAATTGAATCAAGCTTATGAAAAAAATGATGTATCTTCTCTTTGTCTTAAGTCTCTTGCCAGTGGTTGTTGTTTCTGCAGATGATTTTATTGATAATCGTCTGCAGGTCAACAACTCACGTCTTGAGACAGAGCAGGAAAAGACACTCGGGGGCCAATTGGATGCGACTGAGTCTCTTTTCAATGAGAAGGATCAGAAAAAATTAGCAGATGAAAAACGCAAGCAAGAGAAACAATTGACCGATTCTGACGGCCAGTTGTTTTCTGCTATAAAGGGAAAGAAAAAAACGGGACCTGAAGCGGACCTGTTCCAGCCTGAAAATCAAAAATTATCTAAATTCGAGTCCAATGTGGAGGACAATTCGGCCAGCTTGTCGGATTTTATTCCAGCCTTGCAAATGCTGGCTTGGAGTGCCCTTCTCTTTGGGATTGCTGGCTATATTTCCTATCGAATCTATAGAAAAGAGGCCTAAATGGACCAACACATCAATGTCACCTTCCGTATGAATGGTGCAAGCCATGACCTCCGAATCCCAACGCGGATGGAGGTGCGACGCTTGATTCGGGAATTGGATCAGATCTTTGGGTCTGCCATGGAACCTAGAAGCAAGTATCAGTTGCGCGTGGTAAATAAAGGCATCTTGCTGGATGAAGGCAAGGTGGTACAAGAGTATCCGATCACGAGTGGTGATCTGATCGAGATTGAGGAGTGGTAAGGTGAAAGAAGAACAATTTACACTGGAAGAACAAGTCTTCCGTTTTGAAAAAGAAGAAACGAGCTGGTGGCTGGACCTCAAGCGTTCAGAAGTGGATAGCCAGGATTTACGCAATTTATGGATTTTGGATCTCCATCATCCCTTGTTTTTAGAGCAAAGCATGACAGCGGATCAAGACCAGATTCATCTGACCTATCAGACAGACGCGCTAGGCTTGAGTGCAGAAGAAATCCAGGCATTACCGGTTTCAGACCGTCTGCGTCTAGCTATCAATGTCTTGGATTTGGCGCCAGCATTGGAGCTTCCGGTGACCTTTATGTTGCATCCTATCAATTTGTTTGTGACCAAGGATGCGCAAGTCAAGATCGCTTATCGCGGGGTGCCGGGAATGATGGTGCCACGCAAGTGGGATCAGGTTGAATTCTTGCGTCAGGCCAAGTGCTATGCGGTCACTCTTTTTGGGGACTGGGATTTCATGGAGCTCTATCAAGGCACGCTTGAATTAGAAGATCTGCCAGATTTCTTGGTGGAAATCCGTGATGCTGCTAGCTTAGAAGAGATGAAAGCTCTCTTAGAGAAAGCCTACCAAGAACGCAAGGAAGAGGAAGAAAAGACCTTGACCTTGGTTTCAAGTCGTCAACACCGAATCTTTAAGTTGGCAACAGTATGGCTTTCAGCTGTAGTGGCCCTCTTACTCTTGCCTTTGATCTATTTAGTCTTTTTCCAAGCACCCTTTAAAGAAAAGTTGCTTCAAGCGGATACAGCCTATCTCAAAGTAGACTACACCGGTGTGATCGATGAGTTGGAAGGAGTGGCTCCAAGCAGTCTTCCGATGACGCAGAAATATGAGTTGGCGACCTCTTATTTGCAAGGCTTGAATTTCTCAGAGGATCAAAAGAAGGTCATCCTCAACAACGTCACGCTCAAGTCAGATAGCCTCTATCTCCACTACTGGATCTATATCGGACGTCATGATTTTACCCAAGCGTTGGATACAGCTAAGCGGATCGACGATTCAGACTTGATCATCTATGCCCTTCGTAAAGAAATCAAGGCGACACGTGATAGCGAAAAACTCTCTGGTGAACAGCGCGAGAAGAAACTCTCTGAGCTTGAGGGTGAATACAAGAAATACTGGGATGCCCGCTCTAAACTCTTGGAAGCAGAGACAGATGAAACCAAAGCTTCCACTAGCAGCTCAACAACGGCTTCGTCTACAGAAGGTTCCTCAACAGAAAGCTCGTCTTCTACAACTGCAAGCTCGACTGAGTCTAGCGACCACAAGGAGTAGTCTATGAAAAAACGTATCATACTCTATAAAAAAGGTTTTCGCTATGAGCTAGCGCTAGAAGAGGGGAAGACAGCCACCGTATCGAATCAAGAAACAGCTCAGTTGACCCTGGCTTCGCAAGAAAATCCCCTTCATTTCCAATGGAGTCAAGGTGAAATCTTCTACCAGTATGGTGAAGACAAGGGTGTGCTTGAAAATAGCAAGATCCTTGGGGATGTGGTCTGCTACTTGGCGACAGGAGAAGTCCATACCTATGAACTGCTAGACAAGGAAGAAATTCTCGTAGCAGATGAAAAGGGCGCGGATGTGCGCTTGCATTATCCAGTACGCTTTCTCCTTGTGAAAAAAGAGCAGACTTGGACTTGCCAGCTCTTATCTGGAAAACTCTACCATAACCATAAACTCGTCAGTGAAGCGACTTTTCCACTGGCCTTTGGGGATGAGCTGGCGATTGGAGATGTGACCTTTAAGCTCTATCCGGAAGAATTTGGCGTGGAAGGGGCTGTCGAAGTAAGTCCTTATCTAGTGCCACGTTTGCATTCACGCTATGACTTCTACAAGGACTATCCAGAGTACCACCGGTCTCCGCGGATCATCTACCGGAGTTCGGAAGACAAGATCTTGATCAATCCTCCGGGTGCAGAGCCTCAAAAGCCATCTGATGAACTCTTGAAGTTGATCATGCCACCTCTCATCATGGTTGGGGTGACCCTCTTGATCACCATTTTCCAACCACGGGGGCTCTATATCATCGCGACGGTATCCATGTCTGTGGTCAGTGTGATCTTTTCGGTCCAAGGATTCTTCAAGAATCGTAAGAAATACAAAGAAGACAAGAAAGAGCGCGTGGAGCTCTACCATCTCTATCTCAAGGATAAGGCCAAGGACTTGGAACAGCTATCTCGTAAGCAGCGAGAAGGCATGTTTTACCATTTCCCAGCGATTGAAGACTTGACCAAGATGGTCAAACGCTATGACTCGCGGATCTACGAAAAAACACCGCTTCATTTTGACTTTTTGGCTTATCGTTTGGGCTTGGGCAAGGTTCCAACCAGCTACGAGCTCAAATATGGTCAGGAAGAGCGCAGTGGGAAGAAAGATGCCTTGGAAGAAGAAGGCTATGCCCTTTTCCAAGCTCATCAAAAAATCGACAATCTTCCGATTGTAGCCAGCCTTAATCGGGGACCAGTAGGGTACGTCGGCCCTCGTCCCATCGTGCTAGAACAGTTGCAACTCCTGGTTGCCCAATTGGCAGTCTTTCACTCATACCATGATCTGACCATCATTCCGATCATTCCAGAAGAGGAAAAAGAAAGCTGGGATTGGATGCGCTGGTTGCCTCATGCGACTCTGCAAGACATGAATGTCCGTAGCTTTGTCTACAATCAGCGGACACGCGATCAGGTCTTGAACAGTCTCAACCAAATCCTCAAGCTCCGCAAGGCGCAAAAAGAGGAAGAAAAAGCCAATGACACCAAGATCTTCCACCCTCATTATGTGGTCCTCATCACCGATGAGACCTTGATTTTGGACCATGTCATCATGGAGTTCTTCCGTGAGGATCCGACAGAGCTCGGCTGCTCCATCATCTATGTGGCAGACGTGCTCTCATCTCTTTCTGAAAATATCCAAACCGTTATCTCTATCAAGGACCGCAACCAAGGGCAATTGCTCTTGCAAGAAGGGGTTCTTCGTGAGCTCGACTTCCAATTGGACCACTTCCCTGAAGGCTATGACAAGGAAGCCATCTCGCGTGGTCTTGCTCCCCTCAAGCATATCCAACAGCTTAAGAGCTCGATTCCGGACTCGGTGACTTTCCTTGAAATGTACCAGGCGGAGACCTTCAATGACCTTAAGGTCTTGAGTCGTTGGGAGAGCCATGCCCCTTACCAAAGTTTGGCAGTGCCGATCGGTCTGCGCGGGAAGGACGATTTGGTCTATCTCAATCTCCATGAAAAAGCTCATGGACCACACGGCTTGATCGCAGGGACAACCGGTTCTGGTAAGTCTGAGACCATTCAGTCTTATATCCTGAGCCTTGCCGTCAACTTCCACCCACACGATGTGGCTTTCCTCCTCATCGACTACAAGGGTGGGGGAATGGCCAACCTCTTCAAGGATCTGCCTCACTTGCTTGGAACCATCACCAACTTGGATGGTGCCCAGTCTATGCGGGCCCTAGCCTCAATCAATGCGGAGATCCATCGTCGTGAGCGCCTCTTTGGACAATATGGGGTCAACCATATCAACCAATACCAAAAGAAATTTAAACTCGGTGAAGCGACAGAACCGCTTCCTCACCTTTTCTTGATCAGTGATGAGTTCGCCGAACTCAAGGTCAACCAACCAGACTTCATCAAGGAGTTGGTCTCTATCGCGCGTGTCGGGCGTTCCCTCGGGGTACACTTGATCCTTGCGACGCAAAAGCCTTCTGGGGTCGTGGATGACCAGATCTGGTCCAACTCCCGCTTCAAGCTAGCCCTCAAGGTGGCAGACCGTGGAGACTCCATGGAGATGCTGCGGACTGCAGATGCGGCTGAAATCACCCAGACCGGTCGTGCCTACCTCCAAGTCGGGAATAACGAAGTCTATGAACTCTTCCAAACCGCCTGGTCAGGAGCAGACTACCAGCCTGAGAAGGACCAGCTAGGAATCGAAGACCATACCATCTACTTGATCAATGAACTGGGCCAATACGAAGTCCTCAACCAGGACCTTTCTGGTCTTGATATGGCAGAAGAAATCAAGGAAGTGCCAACAGAGCTGGATGTCATCGTACAGGAAATCAATCACTTGCACCAACAAGAAGGCATTGCAGCTGTGGCCCAACCATGGTTGCCACCGCTCAAAGAGCGGATCACGCTGGATGAGTTGGACAAGGTCGTGCCGATCGAGGCTTGGCAAAAACGGACAGCTCCAAGCGTCCTGATTGGGGTTGCCGATATCCCGCAAGCGCAAAAGCAAGAAGCAGTCGCCATCGATCTGTCAAAAGATGGGAATATCCTCCTTTACGGAAGTCCAGGTACAGGAAAGACAACTTTCCTCCAGACAGTCGCAATGGATCTGGCTCGCAAGCAGAGTCCAGAAAATCTGACCATGTATCTGCTTGATTTTGGAACCAATGGTCTGGCACCCTTGACTCAGTTGCCACATGTGGCTGACAGCCTTTTGCTGGATCAGACGGAGAAAATCCAGAAATTCATCCGAATCATCAACCGCGAGTTGGATCGTCGCAAGAAGCTCCTGTCTGAGCATGGGGTCGGCACTATCGCCCTCTACCGTGAAGTGACCGGTAAGCAAGAGCCAACCATGGTCATCCTCATGGATAGCTATGAGTCTATGAAGGACGAGCCTTATGAGACAGACCTCTTCAAGCTCTTCATGCGGATCTCCCGTGAAGGTCTCAGCATCGGTGTGCACTTGATCATCACAGCTAGCCGTCAGAACAACCTACGGGCTCAGCTCTATTCAAACTTCAAGCACCAGCTGACCTTGCCACAAAATGATATTTCTGAAGTCCGCGGTATCGTGGGAGCAACCCCACTGGCGTCTACTATGGAAGACATCAAGGGACGCGCCCTCATGAAGCGTGACGAAGTCGATGTCGTCCAGTTCGCCCTACCCATCGCAGGGGACAATGATATCCAAATCATCAACAACCTCCGCGATCAAGTCCAAAGCCTCAAAGAGATGTGGACAGGCCGCACCCCAGCAGGCATCCCAATGGTGCCAGATGAGTTGACAGAAGCAGCCTTCTATGGACGTGAGGATGTAGCAGCTTTACTGGATGAAGGAAAAGTACCACTCGGATTGGATCTGGAGACGGTTGAGCCAGTGACGTGGGATCTCAAGAAAGGGAATCTTCTATATCTGACAGACAAGGAAGAACAGATGACACAATTCGTCAAACAAATTGCTCGTAGCAAGCAGAAGGTGATTGTGTTGGCGCCAGCCTACAATGAACTGCCAGAGATGGAAGGTGTGACGATTCTTTCTACGAAGGAGGATTATGTAGCTGGAATCAAGAAAATGGAAGAAAATATCCAATTGAGATTGGAACAGCAGAAATCACAACATGAAGCAACGATTGTACTATACAATCAACTAGAACTTATGAATGATCTAAGTATGGATCTTCAATCTAGTCTGAACTATGTGCTTGAAAAAGGAGCGCGTGCAGGCTATGCTACATTAGCTATGAGTGGTAGTCAGTTGAATCGAAAAATTGACGAAGTATCAAAATCTATCAAACTCTATAAACAAGCGATCGTGGCTATGCGGATTACAGACCAAAGTGTCCTAAATGTTATCAATCGACCAGTCCGTGAAGAACCACTTGATAGCCAGGTAAACTACTATGTAGAAGATGGATTTGTAAGAAAAGTGAAAGTATTAATGAAATAGAAGGGAGATGACAGATGGCCGATCAAGCGAAATTGAATGCTTTGACCAGTGCATCTATTAAAGCGAATATGGAAGTTACACGCTTAATAGGTAAAGTGTCTAAGTTAAGAGCAATATATATAAAATTAAAAAATCAGTCAACAACGATAAAATATATTGTAACTTTATCCGAGAGTATTGCGGGTGATAAGTATGATGATGAAGAAAATCAAGAAAAAGCAGATTTAACTTCTTTAGAGAAAATATTAGTAACAAAAAAAGAGGAAATTCTAGGATTACTGGATGTGAAAATTAAACAGGTAGAAGCTGAATTAGCGTCAGCGCAGACTGTGGCTAGTAATGCTCGAAATGCATTGATAGCAGCTATGAATTCATGAGGGAGGTGAGAAGATGACAGTAAAAGTAAAAAATATTTCGGGCTTAGAAAATTATGCAAGTAGTATCCATAATTTTGCCGGAAAGTTTGAAACAGCCGCTAACGATACAGTGCGTCAATTTAATACAAGTTTGGAAGGAGAGAAAGCAGAAGCTATTAATGCCTTTTTTAAAAAACTTAATGATATTCAAAACACAGTTTTTTCGGAAGCACCAGGAGTAATACGAACTTTTGGTCAGAATATTTCCACATTTACTGATGAAATTAAAGGTTTAGGTTTTTCTAATTTAGCCTATACAGATGATGATGCGATGTCCAAACTGGTAGAATCTCTTGCCACCCCTCAACGTAAGGAAATTGCAAATGTTAAGGATGGTTTGGTTACCTTATTTAATGAGGCTGTCGAAGCTATGGGGGAAGGAGACTCAAATATAGGAAGCTTTGATATGGAAGCTGATACATCTATTGCAAGTGAAATTTTGGCTCGAACAGGTACCCATACAGGAATTATTTTAGCGGACGAGGCATTATCAATAAGTGTTAGTCAATCAGCTGATACTTTTATATCTCTGACAAACAAAACTCGAAATGCTCGAGTAGTGTCCTTTGTTTTACCTTCTAGAATTTTAGGAGCGATAGAAAGAGGTGATTTCACAAAGGAAGACATAGTATATCTAAATCGAATTACTACTAAAGAAGATGCAAAAATATTAAATTCATTATTTTCTGATAAAATTGAAGATATTGATCAAATTATGGAAAATAATCCAGATAAAATTTCTACTGGTGGATATCGAAATTTAGCTGAAGAATTTACTAAATGGATGGATAGAAGTCAGAATGGCACTGATAAAATGAATCGCTTACTTAAAGCTATGGGAAAAATAAAGCAATCTCACGTAAAAACATTTACGGAAAATATTGCTAATGAACAGATTATTTTAAAAGATTTGTATGCAGCGGATATGAAGAAATATGAAAAGTCAGCTGAGTTTAATCAAGTTGAAATGCACAAAAGAAGAATAAAGCTTGATCAAATGAATGATCTATCTGGCTTATTAGCTTCCATTAGAGTATTGAAAGTTGGAGAGGAACAAACTAGAGAAGAATTTTTAGGCCGTAGATCTGATCATATGGTAAGAGATAACTACATACGTCGTCATTTAATCATTAATCTGAATAAAGCAAAAAATCCAGAATGGGTGTTGACTCTTGTAACAGAAGAAAAGGAAGTATATACAAATGGGTACGATCCTATTCGAGGTTATGATGAAGTAGAGGCAATTCCAATAGAAACTACTGATGTTTACAATTCTCATTTTGAAAGGGGGATTGTTGGAGCTCTGGGAGATCAATTTAAAGCAGAACTTAACGAAATTGAGAACGAACAGGAAAACGTTCGAATGGAATTTAGAAATTCATTGGTAAAAAATGGTATTAAAGGTATTCTAGAGTATGTAGGTGGTCCAATTGCGTCAGGAACTTTTGGGATATTAGATTCTTTATCGACAGGTGACAAAGGAGATGGTATTGAAAATACCGAGAAAATATTAGAAGAAATTGCTCCAGGAAGATATAAAAGTCTTTTAAAACACACAGGATCACCTACGGTTGAAAGTATTAAAGATTATTTCGATATGGATGAGAAAATTACTGAATTCAAGAAAAAAATCGGTAAAGATACTAAAAATATTTATAATATTATAGCAGGACAAGGTGGGTGGTCTCTTAAAGGTGATACTACTAATGAAACAATAATGAGTTCAACAGAGATTTATACTGACTATAGCGCGTACAAGCGGGTTGATGAACTTAACGAAAAAGGTGTGATGGGCTATTTTAAATCAAGAGAATTAGAAAAGCGAGCACGTAAAGAAATTGATAAGAGTTTTTCGCATGATCCCAAAATGAGAACATTTTTATTAGGATTAAAGGATGAGAATAAAAAGATAGATGGAGAATTGTTGACTGTACAAACTATGACTACAGAACAAATTGCAAAAATGGAGAAAGTAATAACAGATGTAGTAGGTACAGATGCAATTGAAGATTTTAATAATTATTTTGTTGAAAAATTTGGGAACTAGAGGTGTTAAATGAAAAAGAAATTAATTATTGCTGGTTCATTAGTTCTAGCCATTGCGGTTGCAATTTTTGGCTTATCGACCTATCAACACCACCAGCAACAAGAAAAAGCCAAGCAGGAGCGTGATAAATATAAGAACTATGATTACTATACAGGTCAATGGGAAATCGATTCTTATAAATTTTTAGAAGATGATCGAGGTGTTGTGGTTCATTGGAAATCCCTAACTCCTGAAGAAGATAAGTTATTTGCAAAGTACAATCCAGATTTAAGTGAAAAGTATTTAGGTGTACATGGGGCATCTAATGAACGCTATATTATTCGTCAGAATATAAAAAGATTAAAGAATATACCAACAATGTCTTTTCCAAAAGATGATTCTGAAGGTTATTTCAAACTTTCAATCTATAAAATACAAAATCACACCTTAAAAAAAGAAGATCTAGACCTTTATCGTTTTGTAAAAAAATATAATAAGACTTATAAGCCAGCAGAAATTGAAGCGATTGTAGAAAAAGATGGGAAAAATTATCTACCTATCAAATCTTATCTAACTACTGAAGAAAAAACTATTAGTAAATATCTTTGGCTAAATCTAGAAACAAAGCAAATTGAGTGGGAAGATACGAAAATGCAACGAAATAATCGTCAAGATATTTTTGTAGATTTAGGTAAATTAAAAGATAGAATTTCAGAAACTACGGATAATCTTAGTACGACAACTGGGGTTGATAGCATAAATCAAAATATGCTATCCTTTAGAATAAATGTATTAAATAACAGTGTACTGGAGTCAAAAGATCCAAAAGCCTATCAATTATTAAGTAAAAAGGACTCTCAGTTTTATATTCTGATTGATTCCAAACTAGACTATGATACTGTTTACGGAAATGTCCAACAGTTTATTGAGCTTTACCAACTCTTCGTTCCCGCTAATACGAATCTCTATGAAGGAATTACAATTCCGGCAGAATTGAGTACGGATGGACAAGTCCATCAAGTGAATACCAAGGATGAGTTTGACAGATATTATGATGTGGAGAAAGATAATGAGCTGAACAAGCAACGTCAGTTGTTAGTTGAACAAGATAAAAAAGGGGAATCAAATGAGTGATAATCAAAAAAATATTAACCCAGATAATTTGAGCCGTGTCAATGGTGCTTTTGATGTTCTTAGCTCGGAATTAAGAACTAATTTCCCTGATTTACTGGAATCCAGTGCAACAGAAACGATTCAAAATGCTTCTGAGTTTCTGGAAGAACTTGCAAAAGAAATGAAGGATACGATTGATTCTTTAGATAAGTTCTTGTGTAATGTAGGTGAAACATTTAGAAATTCAGATGACTCTATGGCTAATTCAATTGGTCAAACTATGTATACGAAAGCACCGGAGACTGGATTGCAACGTCAAGAACGGTATATCCAAGGAGGGAAAACGATATCTGATCAACATTTTCGTCGAAAAATGGTGGAGAATACCAATTCACAATTCAACGATTTCCCTGCATAGCATAACCTATTTTATGAAAGAGTAGTTATTTCCGAAGGTAATTACATCGAGTGAGATGTTTTATCTCATTGAAAAATCAGGATACAAAAAAGTATTGTCAAAAAATGGATGAGTTTTTTAGTGATTTCGGCTAATGGAGGTTCTCCTGTCAATGGAAAAACAAAATAGACAACAAGAGGAGTTGGACGTACTTTACAAGGATCAGATGAGGTTGGATCTTCAGTTGGAGGACAATCAAGATGAGCAAAAAGCGCTTCGTCTGTTGCGTGAAGATCTTGAGTATTCTCAAGGAGATGCTCTCTATCAGCTCAATGATTTACTCTCGATGGGGGTAACACCTTCTCACCGCTCCTTTTATATCCAACTACTAGAACAGATGGATGAGACAACTCGAAAACTCTTTTTAGATTTAGACGAGCAGGAGTTGCAACTTAAACAGCAGTATCGTGAGACAGAGCGTCAGCTTGAAATAGTTCAAAAGAAACGCTCTCAACTCTTAAATGAGCTGGCTGAAAAAGAAGCGAAGCAAAATAGATTTTAGAGAGAACCGCGGTTCTCTCTTTTTTCATCCTCTTAACTCTCTCTAACTAGTAATTAATTTGATTTCCAAAGTAATTTCAGGTATGATAGTAAGGTAATATTTTTTAGTGGTATTTGTTTTCGCATAACTAAATGAAGAAAGAAAAGACCGCTTAAAAATATTATGGTATTGGATGAGTGAGGTTACTTTAAAGATCTGAGCTCAGTCCAAGCAAAAGGCAAAGTTAACTTCAAGCAAATAGAACGAATTACCAATGGTTCTAACTTTATAGAGTTTTCTGTAACCATTCATGTGACTTTGTCATACATGAGGTGAAAGCTCTAAAGAAAGACCGAGTTTCATATTTGGCTTGTTTGATGGAGATTTATTTTTTAAATCTGACGACTTTTCAACAGTAGACAATGAAACAGGATGTACGATAAGTAGAGATTCGTGACAGTAATTTGCTATTAGTAATAGTAAATAATAAAAAATGGATAGGTCAATAAATACTTTATTTAAAGCGTTAGTATTCAACGACTTCCTTACCGAACATCCCCCTTCAACGAAAGGACAGTAATTTTCTATGGCAATTCAATCAAATGATACAGTTCATTCCTATGCGGATAGCATTGTGTCTGCGTCAAATTCAGTGAGCTCTGCTACTGGGACCAAAGATGATGGCAATGTTTATCAAGGCCAGAAAGGAATGTCAGCCAATATTGATGGTGATAAAAATGCCGGTGAGCAAGCAAAGGAGCGGGCGATCGACTTTATCCAAGTACTCCATGGAATTCATGCAGAGTTCCAGACGACAGATGCTTCGATTGCAGGATATATCAATAGTCATACAGGGACAGGAAGCGAAGAACTGTATAGTTCGGTAAAGCATTGAGAAAGGAAGAGATAGATGGTTAAAGTAAACTACGGTGCCCTTCAGACGATGTCCTCTACAACTTCAAGCGCTTCTCAAGCGCGTGTAGCAGGCTACAAGCAACTGATCAATGCTTTCAGTACATTTAGTGGCTCATATGAACTACAAGGAGATGGTTATGATGCTGCGCGTACTTATGCGTCAGGAATTATGGTTTCCTATTATCAAGCTTGTATCTTATATTCTGAAGCTGTTGCAGATGCTGCAGACTACCTTGCTGACACCTATACAGCGCTATGTGGTTCAGAGAGTTTGGATGAGGAGGAGCTCCAAACTGAAATTAATAACGCAACCAGAGGGAGTATGCAAGTTAGTTCTTCTATTGCAAGTTTTGAACGAAGAGATAAACTCACTGATACACAGAAAGCTTCATTAGAATCATTACGTAAACAAGCATCTGAACTGGATGAACAAATTAGGGTGGCTACTGAGAAATTAGAGCACTTAAGAGCCTTTGATACTGCTTCTGCTTCAGCCTGCACCGCAGCAAATGATGCTACGGCAACAATCGCTTCTGCAGAACATACCCTAGGTGTCTCTTTTGGTGCTAGAACTTTTGAATGTACAACAAGTACGGATTGGGCTACCACTGTTGCAACAAAATGGGAAGCTCGTGCAGTTAACCTACAAGAATCCTATGATAAGGCTCTTCAGAAATTATATAACGGAGAGGAGCTAACAGAATCGGATCTTACAGCAATTGAACGGTATAACAGTGAGTATCCAGGAGTGGTAGATCAGGAAATTCTACAATATACCAAAGAAGTGCGATCTTTAAAAGCTGAGGAGATGCGTTATAGAGTAGTTGTAGATAAAGTTATTGAAGGAAAACAATTAACTAGTGACGAAAGAAAGTTTGCCAAAGAATTTGCAGCTAAATATCCTGATTTAGAAATAAATAAGGTTATATTGAGTACAGTAGAGAGACAGGAAAATTATAAGAAGATTATTGAAAAAGCAAATAAGGGCAAAGAATTAAATGCAGGAGAGCTTGACTTTTTAATAAATTATTATAAAGATTATCCAGATGTTTCAGTACCGAAATCAGTATCTAAATCTTTGAAAAATCGAAAGTTTGAAAATAAAATTAGTCAGTCAAGCCTTGCAAATTTAGAAGAAAGCTATGGATATGCTGTGAAAGACTACGAACGCTATCTTAATACTGGCCAGTATGTATATACAAAAGGAGGTGTTACTCTACAAGAAGCGGCATATATTTATAGAGTTTATAACCTTAAAAAGTCTAGTGGAGAGGACACTTTACAAGAAAGAACAGATAAAAAGAAAATGTTTGCAAATCTTCGAGCATCGGATAAAAAGAAGATTGATTCAAAAACATTAGCGGAGCTTAGTTCAGAACATATTGAATTTATGACTGGTCGTACATCTATTGAGTTCGATTATATTGTTGGATCAGATGCAGATAAAGCGAAAAAGGATTATGAATATTATCGTTTTAACGAACTGATGAAAAAGCAACCTATTGATTGGCGTGATCCAGATTATATGAATAAACGTAATCAATATATTTTAAAAACAGGGAAAAATCCATCAACAGGGGAAAAAGCAACCAAAGACGAAATATTTGTGGCTAAGAATTATGGATGGGTGAAAGGTACAACAGATGTTGCGACTGCAACAATTGACCTTCTCGATAATTTGGGGATCTTTCAGTTAGCTATGACTAAAATTTCTAGACCTAAAATCGATACTTCAAAAATCGTTAAGGAAATAAATATATCTGATACAGCTACAGTTCCCAATACTCATACGGATGTGAAAATACCAAAACTCAAGCCAGCTAAAACGGTGGATCTGGAGGTGCCAGTAAAACCTAAAGTTGATGTAAAAGTGCCAAAAATCAAACCAGTTGAAGCAGTGGCTGGAACAACAACTATGGTTCCAAAATCCAAGAAACCAGATATTGATGTGTTGACAAAACCGAAAGATTTATCTACTATAAAGGGCGAGGCTGTTGATCATGTAGGAACAGTTAAACCGAAGGTTGAATTGGATGTACCAGAGGTGAAAGATGTCCACGATGTCGAAGCGCCGAAGTATAACAAAGAACAAATCCTGAAGAATCTTGAAGAAAGTAAACTTGCAAGGGAGAGTTCAGGGTTTAAAGACTTTTCAACTCGAGAAAGATATATAGAGAAAGTCTTTAATAAATTATCTCCTGCGGAAAGGGAATTAATTTTTAATATTTCTAAGAATGCACCTAAGGTGGAATATCGCCCTGGTAACACAGCTAAAAGTGTATTATCAATACCGAAAAATGATCGTCCAAACATCGAAAAGGTTTATAGTTCAGAATACATAGAAGCACACAGACAACAATTTGAGAATGGAGCTATTAAATTTCAGAAATTCACACCCGAAGAAGGTGGATACAATAATGGAGCAATTGGTAATCCAAAAGATCATGTTGCCTTTGTTATGCCTAAAGAAGCTGGCGAAACATTGATTAAAGTGACTAAGGGAGATCCGGAATTGTTGGAAGACATATTAGGGCTACATCGAGGAGACTTAGGCTCTTCCCCTGTAGCTATTGAAATTCCACCAGAATCTATAAAAAATCTAAGAATTCCAAGCGGAAATGAAGATTCTGCTTTTGATGGTTTTTGGAAACCAGGAGGACAGACCTTCCCAGGAAATATGCCAGAAGCAGTCATTGATGAAGTTCCGTGGGGAGAATTTACAATTAGAAAATTAGGAGGCGATTAAAATGAGTTTAACTAAAATAACATGGGAAGAATTTGATACCTTTGATAAAATTGAGTCACCGAAAGGATATGATTTTCGAACACATGAAGGGAAATATTACACTTTCGGAGAGTTTGGAATAGCTTCGGTTCGTCGTGTCTTTGAAATTAATCCTTCTGATTTTAATGAATATTTATTAGGCAAGAGGACGGCACGTGAAATTGATTTTAAAGCACAGAATGATCGTTGGCCACCGACGGAAGAAGAAAAGAGAGCTAGTGAGAAACGATTCATAGAAGAGAGCCCTACATCTTTAATTGATTTACCTGAAACTAGAGGTTTATTTACTAAAGAAGAACTTGAAAAATTAATTCCGATTGCTGAGCAAATGTGGATTGACTGGAGAGGCAAACTTCCAGATGATTATGTATCGCCATTGAAATAGCCTGCGTGGAACTTGTTTGGCTCTTTATCAACTGTAGTGAGTTGATAAAAAATTACAACCTGGAGAGAACCGAATTGGTTCTCTTTTTTAGTGGTCATCGGGGCTTTCTTTGCCATGTACCGTCCGAACCTCCAAGCGCAAAAAGAACAGGAGGAGAAAGTGGAAATCAGGCAGAAGTTGCAGCCAGCTGTGGAGAATATCCAAAAGCAAGAACAAAGCTCACGAGAAGCGGTCCAGTCTCAGATGAAGGATTTGCTTCGGACACCGAGCTCCAGTTCAGAAACAGAAGCAACAAGTGGGGAATGATCAGGATTGCCTGCTGTTGACCAATCATCGAGAAATCACCGTCCTATCGGTGATTTTTTTGTCTTCACTTCTCCCTCGAATTAATCCTTAAATTGTGATAAAATAAGGGTTACGAATGTTTTTGAATGGTCTGTTTTTGCTTAGAAGTGGGCTACTCAAAAGCGAGCAAAAGAATCAAGATCAAGGGAGAAACAATGTCCAACACCTTTGAAATTTTAATGGATCAGCTGGATATGCCGCTGGAGATGCGATCTTCCAGTGCCTTTTTGCATGCGGAGATTCAAGAAGTCGTGGTGCATAAGGTTAGTCGGGTTTGGGAGTTCCGCTTTGCTTTTGCGGAAGTCTTGCCCATTGCTTTGTTTAAGGAATTGCGCCAGCGCTTGAAGGACGAATTTTCAAAGACAGGAAACCAGGCGACCTTTACCATCCAAGTGGCCAATCAGGACTTTTCTGCGGATTTATTGCAGGCCTACTACCGGGAGGTTTTTGAGGAAGGCCCTTGCGCTAGTCAAGGATTTAAGGGGCTCTACCAAGACTTGCAGGTGCGCGCGGAAGGACAGGAATTGATCATCTCAGGGCCTTCTTCGGTTGATACAGAGCATTTTCGTAAGAACCATTTGCCCAACCTTGCCAAGCAGTTGGAAGCCTTTGGTTTTCCGCATTTCACCTGTCGGGTGGAGTCTGATGAGGAGTTGACAGAGCAAGAAGTGGCGCGCTTTGAGGAGGAAAATGAAAAGATCTTCCAAGCAGCCAATGAAGAGACCTTGCGGGCTATGGAATCCTTGGCCCAAATGGCTCCGCCACCAGCTGTTGAAGAAAAGCCAGTTTTTGACTTCAAGGCTAAGAAGGCGGCGGCTAAACCTAAGCTAGACAAGGCCGAGATCACTCCGATGATCGAGATCACGACAGAAGAGAACCGGATTGTCTTTGAGGGTGTGGTCTTTGACGTGGAGCACAAGGTGACACGGACCGGTCGGGTTTTGATCAGCTTTAAGATGACCGACTATACCTCGAGTTTTTCCCTTCAGAAATGGGTTAAAAATGAGGAAGAAGCCCAGAAGTTTGACATGATCAAGAAAAACAGCTGGCTCCGGGTGCGGGGAAATATCGAAATGAACAATTTCACGCGCGACTTGACCATGAATGTCCAAGACATCCAGGAAGTCGTGCATTATACCCGCAAGGACCTGATGCCAGAGGGTGAGCGCCGGGTGGAATTCCACGCGCATACCAATATGTCGACGATGGATGCCCTGCCGGAAGTCGAAGAGCTGATCGCCAAGGCAGCTGAGTGGGGCCACAAGGCGGTGGCTATCACCGACCATGGCAATGTGCAGAGTTTCCCGCATGGCTTTAAAGCAGCTAAGAAAGCCGGAATCCAGCTAATCTATGGGATGGAAGCCAATATTGTAGAGGACAAGGTGCCCATCACCTATAACGAGGTGGATCTGGACCTCAATGAAGCGACTTATGTGGTCTTTGACGTGGAAACGACGGGACTTTCAGCCATTTACAATGACTTGATCCAGGTCGCCGCTTCTAAGATGTACAAGGGCAATGTCATTGAGGAGTTTGACGAGTTTATCGATCCGGGCCATCCTTTGTCCGCCTTTACGACCCAATTGACAGGGATCACTAATGAGCATGTCCGGGGGGCTAAGCCCTTGGTGCAGGTCTTGAAGGAATTTCAGGCCTTCTGTGAGGGAACGGTTCTCGTTGCCCACAATGCTACCTTTGACGTGGGCTTCATGAATGCCAACTATGAGCGTCATGGCCTTCCGAAAATCACCCAGCCAGTCATCGATACCCTGGAATTTGCCCGCAACCTCTATCCAGATTTTAAACGGCATGGCTTGGGGCCATTGACCAAGCGCTTTGGGGTAGGCTTGGAGCACCATCACATGGCCAACTACGATGCGGAAGCGACGGGGCGCCTGCTCTTTATCTTCATCAAAGATGTCGCTGAAAAGCATGGGGTGACCAATCTCAAGGACTTGAATATCGATTTGATCGATGAGAATTCTTATAAGAAGGCCCGAGTCAAGCATGCAACCCTCTATGTCAAGAACCAGACTGGCCTTAAGAACATGTTTAAACTAGTCTCACTTTCTGGGACCAAGTATTTCGAAGGAGTTCCACGGATTCCCAAGACCGTGCTGGACGCCCACCGCGAGGGCTTGATCCTCGGATCGGCCTGCTCAGAAGGGGAAGTCTTTGATGCGGTCATGTCGCAAGGTGTGGATGCGGCAGTCGAAGTGGCTAAGTACTACGACTTTATCGAGGTTATGCCACCGGCTATCTATGCACCCCTCATTGCCAAGGAGCAGGTCAAGGATATGGAGGAGCTCCAGACCATTATCAAGAGCTTGATTGAAGTAGGAGATCGCCTCGGCAAGCCTGTTCTCGCGACAGGTAATGTCCACTATCTGGAGCCAGAAGATGAGATCTATCGGGAGATCATTGTCCGTAGTCTCGGTCAAGGGGCTATGATCAACCGGACCATTGGGCACGGAGAAGATGCCCAGCCAGCGCCACTGCCAAAAGCGCATTTTAGAACCACCAATGAAATGCTGGATGAATTCGCCTTTTTGGGAGAAGACTTGGCACGCAAGATTGTCATTGAAAATACCAATGCGCTCGCAGAGACCTTTGAGCCGGTCGAAGTGGTCAAGGGTGACCTCTATACGCCATTTATCGACAAGGCCGAAGAAACAGTTGCAGAATTGACCTATAAGCGAGCCTTCGAGATCTATGGTAATCCGCTCCCTGATATTGTCGATTTGCGGATTGAAAAGGAATTAACCTCTATCTTGGGGAATGGCTTTGCCGTGATTTATCTGGCATCGCAGATGCTGGTGCACCGTTCCAATGAGCGGGGCTACCTGGTTGGTTCGCGTGGATCCGTTGGATCTAGCTTTGTCGCGACCATGATCGGGATCACTGAGGTCAATCCGCTTTCGCCTCACTATGTTTGTAGCCAGTGCCAGTACAGTGAGTTCATCACTGATGGTTCTTATGGATCTGGTTTTGATATGCCGGACAAGGATTGTCCAAACTGTGGCCACAAGCTCAGCAAAAACGGGCAGGATATTCCTTTTGAAACCTTCCTCGGTTTCGATGGGGACAAGGTACCCGATATCGATTTGAACTTTTCTGGGGAAGACCAGCCAAGCGCCCACTTGGATGTTCGGGATATTTTTGGGGAAGAATATGCCTTCCGGGCAGGAACGGTAGGTACGGTCGCAGCTAAGACTGCCTATGGTTTTGTCAAGGGCTATGAGCGTGATTTTGGCAAGTACTACCGAGATGCCGAGGTCGAGCGCTTAGCTCTCGGTGCGGCTGGGGTCAAACGGACGACCGGTCAGCACCCGGGGGGAATCGTTGTTATTCCAAACTATATGGATGTCTACGACTTTACTCCGGTCCAGTATCCGGCAGACGATGTGACTGCTGAATGGCAGACCACTCACTTTAACTTCCACGATATCGATGAGAACGTCCTCAAGCTCGATGTCCTGGGACATGATGATCCTACCATGATTCGGATGCTCCAGGACTTATCAGGCATTGATCCGAACGATATCCCTATGGATGATCCAGGGGTCATGGCCCTCTTTTCTGGGACAGAAGTGCTAGGGGTGACAGCCGAGCAGATCGGAACGCCGACAGGAATGTTGGGGATTCCAGAGTTTGGGACCAACTTTGTTCGGGGCATGGTCGAAGAGACCCATCCGACGACCTTCGCGGAGTTACTTCAGCTCTCTGGTTTGTCTCACGGTACCGACGTGTGGTTGGGGAATGCCCAAGACTTGATCAAGGCGGGCATTGCCGATCTATCAACCGTTATCGGGTGTCGGGACGACATCATGGTTTACCTCATGCACGCGGGTCTCAAGCCTAAGATGGCCTTTACCATCATGGAGCGCGTGCGGAAAGGCATGTGGCTCAAAATCTCAGAAGAAGAGCGCAATGGCTACATCCAAGCCATGAAGGAAAACAATGTTCCTGAATGGTACATCGAGTCCTGTGGGAAGATCAAGTACATGTTCCCTAAAGCCCATGCGGCGGCCTATGTTATGATGGCCCTTCGTGTGGCCTACTTTAAGGTGCATCATCCACTTTATTACTACTGTGCTTACTTCTCGATTCGGGCCAAGGCCTTTGACGTCAAGACCATGGGGGCCGGCCTTGAGGCCGTGAAAGCGCGGATGAAGGAAATCGCTGAGAAACGCAAGAATAATGAAGCTTCCAACGTCGAGATCGATCTCTACACCACCCTTGAGATTGTCAATGAGATGTGGGAGCGGGGCTTCAAGTTTGGCAAGCTAGACCTCTATCGCAGTCAGGCGACAGAATTCTTGATCGATGGGGATACGCTGATTCCACCATTTGTCGCTATGGATGGTCTGGGAGAGAACGTTGCCAAGCAAATCGTGCGGGCGCGTGAAGAAGGAGAATTCCTCTCTAAGACCGAGCTCCGGAAACGAGGCGGTGTTTCGTCTACACTGGTTGAAAAGATGGATGAGATGGGCATTCTCGGCAATATGCCAGAGGATAACCAGTTGAGTCTCTTTGATGATTTGTTCTAGAAACAAAGGAGGAGAACATGAAGGTAGAAATTTTTGCAGAAGACAAACCAGCTGAAAAAGTCTTTGAGTACAAGCTAGAAGTGGCAGACAATGTGCTGCTCCTTTCCACCGCGATGATCTCAGGAGCGATTGCTCTAGCCGGCTTATTTTCAGCCTTGAAAGATTAACTGACAGCCTCTATTTTCCTTTTGAAAATAGAGGTTTTTCAGTCCTTTCAGATCTGATAAGTGTTTTCTTTGGCACTGGATTGTGTTACAATTTTTAGTGACAAGTGTTTGTAACAAGGAAACAGAAAAAATGAAACAGAGGAAAAGCGCGTGGCAAGATATTTAGTAGGGCCTTACAATAATAGTTGGAACTTTATGGATGCGCTTGAAAAAGCGCAGGATGGGGATACCATCGAGTTTGAAAATGGGTATGTCTTTCAATGGCCGACAAATAAAGTGATCGAGATCGACAAGAACCTTCATTTTGTGGGGCATGTTGTCCCAAATCCAAATGGCAATGGGCGCATGTTTAACAACATCATTGAGGCTTCCTTCCGATTTGTAGAGGGAGCTCAGGTGACATTTGAAGATCTGTGGTTTAAAGTTGGTGGGAATTATACTACCTTGCTCTTATGGAATAGCTCAGATATCACCTGTAAACAGGTCTATTTTGAAGCAACCACTCCAACAAATAATGAATTTTTTATCTATATGGATACGCATTCGAAGTTGACACTGGAAGGAGTCGGGATGAAGGTTCCGGAAAAACACCAAAGTGCCATCGGAATGTCAGCATCAGAATTGTCTATTCGCAATTCAACGATCTTTTCTAAGATTGATCTGTCAGAAGGATCTAAATTGACCTTAGAAAATGTCCATATTGAAAAATTTGGGAATAATACGATCCATGCCAAGGACTCAGAAGTGATTGCAAAAAATTCAACGATTACAGGCGGGGATCTGGAAAAGGATTTTCCACCAGTTTGGTTGAGGAATGTCATCTGGGAGTCTGAAAACTGTAAAATTGAGCTACCTACCGGTACTGGGGTCTGTCTTGATAATAATGTTCAATTCAATTCGGATTCGGATCGTATAACCTCCATCAATTCATTCAATAGTATGATCCGAGCTCACCAGGCTACATTTACAGAATTTTTATGCGTCTATGAAGAGTCCTTTGCTTCCCTGACTGGAGAAACAACCTTCTTGAATGAGAATGCCGAAACCATTTCATTTGGCGTTTTTGATGATGGTGTGCTGATGGCTGAGCATATGATTTGTCATAAGATTGCGGATCCTAATATACGGCTTCAAGGTGGAGCCTTTGCGAAGGTGGGCACCATGACCTATAAGCAAGGGGATGCGCGTGATCTGACCAAGGAAATCGAGGATGACTGTGATTATCTTGTTGGCAGAGAAGTGGCGAAGGGAAATGCGCAAGTCGTTCCTACGGGACAGGCGACGGATGCAACGGTGGCTCCAACCACCGCAAGAGACTCTGGACCAGAGAAGAAACAAGATGCTCTTCAAGAACTCAATAGCCTGATTGGTCTTGAAAAAGTCAAACATGAGATCAAGAAAATGATCAACATGGTGGAATTTAACAAGAAACGAATCGCCAGTGGCAAGGCACCTGAAAAGCAAACCTTGCATGCTGCCTTTATGGGAAATCCTGGTACAGGGAAAACCACTGTGGCCCGTCTGTTGGGACAAGTGCTCTTTGATGCGGGTGTCCTCTCAGGGGAAGAATTCCGTTTCGTGGAAGCAACGGAGTCCGATCTGATTTCTTCGAATATTGGAGGAACGGCTGAACAGACCCAAGCCCTGCTTGAAAAAGCGCGAGGAGGCATTCTCTTTATTGATGAAGCCTATAGCTTGGATAAAAAGGACAGCGGTGCGGACTTTGGGATCGAGGCGATCAATACCATCCTCAAATTTATGGAGGACAATCGTGACGACATCATGATTATCTTTGCCGGCTATACCAAGGAAATGGAGGAGTTCTTAAAGACCAATCCAGGCCTTCGTTCTCGGGTACCAAATAATTTCATCTTTGAAGATTTCACAGGAGATGAGATTGTCCAACTAGGTGAAATGATCCTGAGCAAAGGAGACTACAAACTCGAAGACCGGGATTACTATGCGCGGCATGTTAAACGGGCTTATGATGGCTCGCTAGATAAGAGCAATGGTCGCTGGATCCGTAACCTGGATGAGCAATTGACCAAGACCATGGCAGATCGGGTGGTGGCCCAAGGTTCTGACGATATTGAGACCATCCTCAATAGCGATATTGATGCTGTTCTTAACCAAGGTAAGTATCAAGCAGGAGCCGACAAGGAAGAAGATGGGATGGCTGCCCTCAACCGTTTGGTTGGAATTGCTAAGGTGAAAGAGCAAGTTGAACAATTCGTGGCCATGGCTGAGTTCAACCAAAAACGGGCTGAACAAGGTGGCATCGTTGAAGATACGACCTTGCACTCTCTCTTTCTTGGAAACCCCGGTACAGGGAAAACGACTGTGGCCCGCATTTTGGGTAATATCCTCTTCCAAAAGGGGGTTATCAAGCAGAAGAAGTTTATCGAAGTATCCCGGAGCAATCTGGTTGGAGGCTACCAAGGTCAAACAGCCTTGAAGACGCGCGAAGTCCTAGAAAGTGCACTGGGTGGAGTCCTCTTTATCGATGAGGCCTATACGCTTTATACCGGTTTAAATGACGATTTTGGGAAGGAAGCCTTGGACGAAGTCCTCAAATTTATGGAGGATCACCGCCGCGATATCGTCATTATCTTTGCTGGTTACACGAAAGAGATGCACGACTTCTTGCAGGTCAATTCAGGTCTACAAAGCCGGATCCCAACTACATTTGATTTTGAAGACTACAGCCCAGATGAGATCGTGGAGATCGGTTTGTTAGGATTGCGTAAGCAAGGTTACCAGGTCAATGAAGCCCTTTATGGAGAGATTGTGAAAGGGAATTATATGCGTGCCAATGACCATAGTAATGGTCGCTGGGTCCGCAATCTCAATGAAAAACTCTTGCGCCAAGTATCAACTCGGGTAACCCGTGAAGGTAGTACAGACTACAATTCCATTTTGGATCAAGATTTGGAAGCTTTGAGAGAGAATAGCAGTTCAGAGCAACCCCATACCGTGGATGATCAAGGCTATGTTCTTCCTTAAGCTGAAGGAACAAGAAAAAAGAGGCTGGGACAAAAGTCCTAGCCTCTCAATTATTTTTGGATTGTCGAGCAAGACGCAGTGGTTGAGTGGGCTCTACTACGCTGATTTCATCAGCTTTTACAGCCCTACTTAACTGTGCGGAGGTGGGACGACGAAATCGAATTCTAACGAATTATCGATTTCTGTCCCACTCTCTTTTTACATGGACTTATGGTATACTAGGAGGAGATCATTCACTTATGAAGGAGAAAACAATGGTTTTACCAAATTTTAAAGAAAACCTCGAAAAATACGCTAAATTGTTAGTGGCGAACGGTATCAATGTGCAACCTGGGCATACCTTGGTCTTGAACATCGATGTGGAACAAAGAGAATTGGCCCACTTGATCGTGAAGGAAGCCTATGCCTTGGGGGCGCATGAAGTGATTGTCCAATGGGCAGATGATTTCACTACCCGGGAAAAATTCCTCCATGCACCGATGGATCGTTTGGACAATGTGCCAGACTACAAGATTGCGGAGATGAACTACCTCTTAGACCACAAAGCTAGTCGCTTGGGTGTGCGCTCGTCTGATCCAGGTGCCTTAAATGGTGTTGATGCAGAGAAGCTTTCTGCCTCGGCTAAGGCTTTGGGCATGGCCATGAAACCAATGCGCATCGCTACTCAATCTAACAAGGTCAGCTGGACCGTTGCTGCGGCAGCAGGTTTAGAATGGGCGAAAAAGGTCTTCCCAAATGCGGCGAGCGACGAAGAAGCAGTGGATCTCCTGTGGGATCAAATCTTCAAGACTTGCCGGGTGTACGAAGAAGATCCAGTCAAGGCTTGGGAAGAGCATGCTGCTATTCTCAAGAGCAAGGCAGATACACTGAATAAGGAACAATTTTCAGCCCTTCATTACACAGCTCCTGGGACTGATTTGACTCTTGGCTTGCCGAAGAACCACGTCTGGGAATCTGCCGGAGCCATCAATGCCAAAGGTGAAAGCTTCTTGCCAAACATGCCGACAGAAGAGGTCTTTACAGCTCCTGACTTCCGTCGTGCAGAAGGCTATGTAACTTCTACAAAACCGCTTAGCTACAATGGAAACATTATCGAAGGGATCAAAGTGACCTTTGAAAATGGAGAAATCGTAGATATCACAGCAGAAAAAGGCGATCAAGTCATGAAAGATTTGGTCTTCAAAAACAAGGGAGCGCGTGCCTTGGGTGAATGTGCCCTCGTACCAGATCCAAGCCCAATTTCCCAATCAGGTATTACCTTCTTTAATACCCTCTTTGATGAAAATGCCTCTAACCACTTGGCCATCGGAGCAGCCTATGCAACCAGTGTAGAAGGTGGCGCAGAGTTCACAGAAGAAGAACTCGAAGCAGCCGGCCTCAACCGCTCAGACGTTCACGTCGACTTCATGATCGGTTCAAGCCAAATGAATATCGACGGCATCCGAGAAGACGGCACCCGCGTCCCAGTCTTCCGCAACGGAGATTGGGCAATATAGGGAGCAGGACAGAAATCGGTAGACGCAGTCTCGATTTCGTAGTCCTGCCCCCGCACAGTTGATTAGGAAGTACGAGTACCGCAGGTAGGAGTAGTTCCAATCAACCACTGCGCCGAGAGACAGAAATCGGTAGACGCAGTCTCGTAAAAAAAGTAAGGTAGTAGTGAATCATCACTACTACCTTACTTTTTTGTTATTTGCTCTATTCTAAAATCAAAAGGCCTTCTTTGATTTCAAATGGGTTATTTGGGTTGATGCGGTCATAGAACATGATGCCGTTGGTGTGGTCGATCTCATGTTGAACGACGATGGAGTTGTAGCCCTTGAGTTTGATGCGTTTCTTTTCCCCATCTTTTGTGAAATACTCAACAGTCACACGGGCATGGCGAACCACATAGCCTGGGACGTTGCGGTCTACAGAGAGACAGCCTTCCCCGTCGCCAAGAGCCGCATCTTGCACAGAATGGGCGACAACCTTTGGATTGTACATGACTTCTTGAAGACTATAGGCTTCTTTTGGTGGGTTGCCATCGGCATCTTCTGGATTGGGCACCAAAACAGCGATAATCCGTTTTGAGATATCCAGCTGAGGGGCAGCGAGTCCCACTCCTCCACGGAGGCCAAGTTTTTCAGCCATAACAGGGTCTTGAGAATGGTGCAAGAATTGCATCATTTTTTCACCTAGGATAATTTCCTGATCAGACAAAGGGAAGGTCACATCTTCCGCAACAGCTCGAAGTGTTGGATTTCCTTCGCGGATGATGTCATCCATATCAATCAAATGGGATGCTCTTGTAACTTTTTCAATTGCTTTCATCGTTTTACTCTCACTTTCTTTCTATCCTCCATGATATCACAAAAGAGCCTAAAATTAAAGTTATCTGTCGGCGGTTTCCGCATGTTTGATGGACAAGTCGCCCATTCTTTTTCGGTCTAAAATCGTATAGACCCGTCCTTCTCTTTGGACTAAGCCCTCGTCAATCATCTGCTTGATGACGCGGCTAAGGTGGCGGTAGCTGATCCCAAAACGCAGGGCCAGTTGATTCATCTTGGGCTTGAGGGTCCCATTTTCATCACCATGTTCCAAAAAATGTGTAGCAAGGCGCTCCTTGACCGAATAATGAAAGTTGGCAGGAGCCAAATAGTTGATCTGGTGCAATTTCTCAGCCAAGGTCTTGGCAGTAGAACGCAAAAAGGTCGGGTCCAGCAGGAGGCGGTCCTTGAAATGCCGAGCAGGGAGCTGGACGACTAGTGAGTCTTGGTCTGCAATGACCGATGTGATACAGACCCGATCGAGCAGGAGCTCAATCTCTCCTAACAGTCCAGGTTTTTCTTGGATTTCAAGGATGGTGTCGCTACCATTTTCAAGACTATGGACGATCTTGAGCCGGCCTTTGAGAAAATAAGGAATGACATCTTGGTCAGAACCCTGGCGGCAGATATACTCTCCAGCCTGATAGAGAACGAGATCCAGCTGACTAAGACAGTCACCTGGAAAGATCTGATCCAATTGGTAGTCAGTGATGATCTCCATGAGTTTCGTAGATGGGGAAATTTTTTTCATCTTAATCTCCTAAAATAGGACAAATGTCCTATTTTTCTCTTTCTAAATTGATTATACTAGGATTCTATTGAAAATACTAGTTTGAATCTTTTCTAAAAAAAACTAGTAAAGTCAAATGTTACCAGTAAAGTGTAGGAAATAAAAAAATGAAAAAAACAATGGAAAGAATCAGTCTCTTGAGCTTGTCGCTCATGCTGATCTCATCTTTTTCAATTACAGCCGGTTTGCCAGCTATGAAGGCCTATTTCAGCCAATTCGGATATTCAGCAGGACAGGTGGAACTCTTGGTTTCCCTGCCGGCCTTTGCGGTTGTGGTCATGCTCTTTTTAAATAGCCTGATCGAGCGGTGGATGAGTGAGCGCCAGATGATTGTCGCAGGGCTCTTGCTCTTTTCAACTAGCGGCCTTGTGCCTTTGGTCGTGCAGGACTATCCTCTCATCTTTCTGAGTCGTTTTCTCTTTGGTTTGGGGACAGGAATGATCAATGCCAAGGCTATTTCGATTATCAGTGAACGCTACTCAGGCAATGACAAGACTCGGATGCTGGGCTATCGGGGGTCTGCTGAAGTGGTGGGTTCTGCCATCTTGACTTTTATGGTGGGACAACTCTTACCCCTAGGCTGGCCAGCGATCTTTGCTGTATATGGAGGTGGTTACTTGATTTTACTCCTCTATATCCTTTTTGTCCCCTATCCTAAGGGGAAAAAACAGGCTAGCTTGAAGGAGAAAAAGAAAGGTTCCGCACGCCTTCGCTCCCCTCAATGGCGTTTTAGTCTGATGCTAGCCGTGATTGCTGGTATCATCATTTGTTTCAATTCCATCATTAGCCTGCGCGTGCCGGATATCATTGTTGACGCTCGTATGGGAACAGCGACAACAGCTGGAACAGTCCTAAGTCTGATGCAATTGACAGGGATTGTAGCGGGAGTGGGCTTTGCTAGTTTGACACATGTTTTCAAAAAGAACTTGCTCATGATCATGTGCTTTGGTTTCGGTCTAGCGTTAGCCTTGATTGGCTTGTCTGGACAGCTGTGGAGCCTGGTTCTAGGAACCCTCTTGGCAGGATTTACCTACAGTACAGGAGTAACCAGTATCTTCTATCACTTATCTGAAAAAATTCCGACTAATCTTCTGAATCTTGCGACCTCGCTTGTCTTGATTGGCTGCAATCTTGGATCAGCCGTCTCTTCTTTCTTCATCCAGTTGGTGACGCCACTAGCTCCTTCCAATCATCTGCTCTTTGTCTGGATTGGTGCTTTGATGCTCCTAACAGGAGTCTTCGCCTCACAATTACTAGCACGAACGAAATGATGGAGAAATCATTTCGTTTTTTTAATTCAATCTATTGCGTCCTGTCACTAGCTCGTGTTATTATAGGAGGAGTGTGAAAAAAAGAATAGTTTAAAGGAAAAAATAATGAAAAGAATCATGGAGAAAGTGAGTATTCTTGCGCTTTCATTTATATTGACGACTTCGTTTTCGATTTCGAGTGCGCAGTCGGCCATGTTTGCCTATTACAAGGAAATTCCTCACAGCATGATTGAGCTCTTGGTCTCGCTTCCTTCTGCAGGGATCATGGTTTCACTCATTTTCAATAAATGGATTGGGCGACTATTTTCAGAGCGTCAGATGATTGTGATAGGCCTAGTCGCTTACGCTCTATGTGGCTTTATTCCCTTAATCAGTCCAGCTTATCCGGTTGTCTTTTTGTCTCGGATTATTTTCGGGATGGCGGTTGGCTTACTCAATGTTTCTGCCATTGCCATTATCAGTGAGCGCTATAAAGGAAAAGAACGTGTCCAAACACTTGGCATTCGTGGCTCTGCAGAAGTTGTCGGGACAGCAGTTCTGACCTTTGGGGTTAGCCTTTTGATCCGCTTTGGCTGGCAGGCTGCCTTTCTCGTCTATGGAATCAGTATTCCTATCTTGCTCTTGTATCTCTTATTTGTCCCTTATGGTTCGAAAACAGTGGATGCAGAGGAGAAACATCGGAATGATCAAATGACAGCTAGTCAATGGCGGACAGCGCTTGGCCTAGCAGTCGTCGCGGCGTCAATCGTCTTGTCTAATGTCATGATAACCATCCGGATTCCAAGTGTAGTGGAGCAAGTTGGTCATGGCACTGCCCAAACTGCAGGGCTTATTTTAGCAGCTATGCAATTTGTCGGAATCCTTGCAGGATTAGCCTTCTCCCCATTAACCCAGCTCTTCCGCGATCGCTTGTTGGTAGTTTCGGGAGTGGCCTATGGCTTGACCCAAATGTTGATCGGGGTTTCTACCAATCTCTGGATGCTCGCCATTGTGACCATCCTTGCAGGCTTCGCCTACAGTGTAGCTCTTACAACTGTTTATAATGTCTTATCTGATCAGATGCCAGCTGGAGTATTAAGTCAGGCAACATCCATTGCGGTGTTGGGGTGTAGTGCAGGTTCGATCGCAACGACCTTTGTTCTCAGCCTCTTAGGAACTGTCTCCTCAACTCCTGCCTTTATTTTTGGATTTTCTGGTATCCTCATGATCCTGATTTCCTTTTTTAGCCTTTGGATTGTGCGAAAGAGCGGGAAGACATCATGCGGCTAGATAAATTTTTAGTGGATTGTGGCGTGGGGAGTAGGACCGAGGTCAAGCAGCTTCTCAAGCAAAATAAAATCGCAGTGAATGGAAAAAAAGAGACAGCAGGGAAGCTACAGATTGATCCAGACAAGGATCAGGTGACCTTTATGGGGGAAAATCTGGTCCATGAAACCTTTGTGTACTATCTGCTTCATAAACCAGCTGGAGTCATCTCAGCGACTGAGGATGATCACCACCAAACTGTCTTGGATCTATTGGATGAGACAGCCCGTCACAAGGAAGTCTTTCCTGTCGGGCGCCTAGATATCGATACCCATGGCTTGCTCCTTTTGACCAATAATGGTAAGCTCGCCCATGCCATGCTGTCGCCGAAGAAGCATGTGTCGAAGGTCTACCGTGCCCAGGTGGCTGGGATCATGGATGAGGCAGATATGGCCCGTTTTGAAGCAGGCATTGCCCTCAAAGACTTCACGACTTTGCCTGCGAGATTGCAGATCTTAGAGGTGAATGAGGCAAATGCCAGCTCCTACGTCGAAATTGAAATTGCTGAAGGAAAATTCCATCAGGTCAAGCGCATGGTCGCTGCCTGTGGCAAGGAAGTGGTGGATTTAGAGCGGATCTCGATGGGTCCTCTAACGCTAGATTCCACTCTTCAATTGGGAGAATGGCGGAGACTCCATCCTTCTGAACTCAAGTCCCTAGAGGTATTCGGAGTTCCCTTATAAGCAAAAAACCAAGAGGCTGGGGCAAAAGTCCTAGCCTCTCAATTGTCTTTGGATTGTCGAGCAAGACGCAGTGGTTGAGTGGGCTCTACTACGCTGATTTCATCAGCTTTTACAGCCCTACTCAACTGTGCGGAGGTGGGACGACGAAATCGAATTCTAACGAATTACCGATTTCTGTCCCACTCTCTATTTTTTTGTATCAAAAAAATGTACTTAAAATACAAAAAAGCATATATAATAGCTTGTCTTCTCAAAGTAAATCGATTATAATAAAAAAAGATGGGTTGTGTATAAAATCACAATATGTAGTGATAATTTTTCGACTCACATACCTTATCTAGTAAACGTAAAAAAAGGAGAAAAATCGTTTATGAAAAAGTGGCTCTATTCTGTTGTGACAACAGTTGCCCTATTTTTACTAGCGGCTTTAGGATTTGCCAAACCCAATAGTCCAGCTAAAGTCCATGCAGATACGATCAATGATGTTGTGACATCTGTAAACATATCGAAATCAACTGGTGGAGCGATTACAGATCCACTCGGTGTTTGGGAGAGTTTTCAAGTTGAAGCAAACTTTGTGTTGCCGAATGGACGTGTAAAAAAGGGAGATCAGACCGTTATCCAACTTGGAGATGACTTTAAGGTCTTTGAAACGGACACCATCGACCTGCTGGATCCAAGTGGTCAAAAAGTTGCGACAGCAACGGTAGATGATCAAAGAAAAGTCATCACTGTAACCTATACGGATTATCCTGAAAGAATGGCCAATGTGACAGGGAAACTGCGTTTCTTTGCGCGTGTAGACCACCAAGTCGTCAAAGGTCAAAAGACACTTGATTTTACTCTCACGATCGATAAGAAAGTGATTTCAGGTGGGAATATCGATTACAAAGGGGTGAATCCGGGTGAAAATCCTCCTACTCCAGAAGTCTTTAGCAAATGGGGTTGGACCAACTCAGATAATAAATTAAAATTGACCTATACCTTGAACATCAATCAAGGTCACACAGCTCTTCATAATATTGATATTAAGGACCAATTGGCCTTTACAGATGGAAAAATCAAAGCAGATTCTATCAACATCCATACTGGAACTTGGCAGATCGATAACGAAGATGGTGCCTATCACTTAAGAGACACCACAAATGTCACGAAGAATTATTCCCCTGTTGTCAGTGCTGATGGCCAATCTCTAACCGTTCATATTGGCGATCTAGCTCCTGAACAAGGGATGACTGTTCGCTATGATGTCTATCTGGACAAGGTCCCAGCCATCAATACATCCTACAAAAACAATGCGACAATGACAGCTACAGAAATCAAGGAGCAAAATAAGGTAGCAGATGTTCTGTATCAATTCCTTGATGGAAAATTCAATGGTGAGAAATATTCCTTCACGATTCACAAAAAAGGTGAAAATGGTCAAGTGCTTGCCGGTGCCGTCTTTGCTGTGACAGCAGATGATACTGGTGAGCAAGTGGGAACCATTACGACAGATGAGAATGGTGTTGGCACCATTACGGGCTTGATCAAACAAGCTTATACGGTTCAAGAAATTCAAGCTCCAACAGGCTATGTTCTCTCTGAAGAACCTATCAAGATCAGCAAGGACGATTTTGGAAATGACCTTGCACTTTCTCGTGATGTTGTGAACCAAAAAGAAAAGACAAGCGTTGCTGGTCAAAAGACATGGAATGACAATGACGATCAAGATGGCAAGCGTCCGTCAAAAATCACAGTCAACCTCCTAGCAAATGGTGTCAAAGTCGCTTCTAAAGAAGTGAAACCAGATGCAGCAGGAACTTGGGCTTATCATTTTGATAATCTCGATGTGGTCGATGATGCTGGCAATGTTATTGCTTATACTGTTTCAGAAGAACCTGTTGAAGGCTATGAAACAACTATTGAGGGAACCAATATTACCAACAGTCGGACACCAGAAGTTGTTGAGATTCCAGTAACGAAAGTTTGGAAAGACAATGACAACCAAGATGGCGTTCGTCCTGACAAGGTCACTGTTCATCTCCTTGCAGATGGTACAGAAGTAGCTAGCCAAGAGCTAAGTGCAGCGACTGATTGGAAGACAGTCTTTACCAATCTTCCAAAATACAATCACGGCAAACAAATTGTCTACACAGTCACAGAAGACACAGTAGCCAATTACTCTGCTGCGATTGATGGAACAACCATTACCAATAGCTACAAGCCAGGTAAAACCAGCGTTACTGTTACAAAACGTTGGGAAGACAACAATGACCAAGATGGCAAACGTCCAAGCGCCATTAAGGTACAGCTCTATGCAGATGGCAAAGCTCAAGGAAAAGAAGTGGAACTTTCTGCTAAAAATAACTGGACTCATACTTTTAGCAATTTGCCTCTAAAAGCGAAAGGCAAAGAGATTCAGTACCAAGTGAAAGAAGTTGGAACAGTCAAAGGCTATACTAGTACGGTCGATGACAGTAACAAGGGAAATGTAGTGATCACTAATAGCCGCACGCCAGAAGTAACGGAAGTAGCGGTTAAGAAGATCTGGGATGATGCAGACAATAAAGAGGGTCTTCGTCCTGAAAAAATCACAGTTCGACTCCTTGCGGATGGTCAAGAAGTGGCTGTAAAAGAAATCACATCTACTGATAATTGGCAGGCAAGCTTTACGGATCTACCTGTATACAAGGAAGGCAAGAAGATTGCCTACACGATTACAGAGGATCCAGTAGCAGGTTATACAAGCAACATTGATGGTTTCACGGTAACCAATCGTCATACACCACCAACAACACCTCCTACCACACCACCAAGTACACCGCCAACGACTCCGCCTACAACTCCACCGACGACACCACCAACAACGCCGCCAAGCACACCGGAAAACCCAGAAACTCCAACTACACCAAAAGAAGGAAAGAAAAAAATTCTTCCATCAACTGGTGAAGTTGTTGCTTACGGATTGACCATACTCGGTGCCCTCTTAGCAATTTTTGCTTTGGCTTTGCTCTTGCGTGGTAAACGGAAAGAGAAATAAGCTTCATACAGATAAAAGACAAATATCCTAGAGATATTTGTCTTTTTGAATAACTGTCTAGAAGAATGATCCATCAAACCGTTCAAATTCCCAAGGTTCTTTTTAGAAATGAGAAAAGCTCCTCTCAAAGGAAACATAAGTGTTTGACAGAAAGATGAAATCTTGGTAGAATAAGAAGGTCGAATAGACAACTAACTCTTTCTTGGTAGCAGGATATGCCAAACCTGCCACTCGGATAGAGCATAAAGAAAAGGAGCTTATCATGGCAATCTCAAAAGAGAAAAAAAATGAAATCATTGCACAATACGCACGTCACGAAGGTGACACTGGTTCAGTAGAAGTACAAGTTGCTGTCCTTACTTGGGAAATCAACCACTTGAACGAACACATCAAACAACACAAAAAAGACCACGCTACTTACCGTGGTTTGATGAAGAAAATCGGTCGCCGTCGTAACTTGTTGGCTTACCTTCGTACAAACGACGTTAACCGTTACCGTGAGTTGATCAACTCTCTTGGACTTCGTCGTTAATTCAAGATACAAAGGCCGTCAAAAGCACAAAGCAAAAATAGGAAAATTGACGAAGAAGCTTCAGCTTCTAGGAGATTTTATCTTTTTTGCCAAGTGCTTAGGCCGTGTTCAATTGAATACAAAAAAAGTTACTCTATTATAGGGTGACTTTTCTTTTTCACTAGAATTATAGTACAATCTTCGGTTCGTCGCCTTGTCTAGAAACGTTTTATCCAGCAAGAATGGAGCCCTCTGAATTCAGAGGGCTTTTTTGTTAATTTTGATAGAATATACTCGAGTATAATCTTCGGCTACGGTTCCTAGCATCGTAAGGTAAAATAGACCAGATCTATCTCCCTTCGGGGAGATTTTTTGTTTTCACTAGGATTTTAGCCCGAGCTCGAAACAGCTCTCTGAATTCAGGGGGCTGTTTTCTTGTCTTTTCCTTATCAAACGAGATCCATTATTCTGAGGAAGTCGTTTTGTTTGACAGATGTAATATATAGAGTTACAATTGATGCATCTTAAGAAATAGAGGTTATCGATATGATTGATATTACATATCTAGACGGTGCAAAACAAGAAAGAGTCATGCATTTTGATTCCTACGATGAGTTTGAACGCTCCCAACAAGCCTGCTTGATTGGGGTAGCAGATTTTTATCCTGTTGTGAAACTAACCTATAATGGTCATGAATTGGATTACCAAGGGACTTACGGAGATGTCTTCTTCTATTTAATGAAGCAAGATTTGACGCAGTACCAAAACTAAAGGAGAAAGAAAATGACAAAAGCAATTACAGATGCAACATTTGAAGCAGAAACCAAAGAAGGCTTGGTCTTGGTAGACTTTTGGGCAACCTGGTGTGGTCCATGTCGCATGCAAGCTCCTATTTTAGAAAAATTATCGGAAGAACTTTCGGAAGATGAGTTAAAAATCCTAAAAATGGATGTGGATGAAAATCCAGAAACAGCGCGTGCTTTCGGCATTATGTCCATTCCAACCTTGCTCTTTAAAAAAGATGGGCAGGTTGTTAAACAAGTAGCAGGAGTGCATACCGCAGCACAAATTAAGGCCATTGTGGCAGAGTTGAGTTAAAAAGCAAAAAAGCTAAAGAGGAATGAACCTTCTTTAGCTTTTTTTGAATCTTATTCTCCCAATTCTGCACTGTAAGCAATAATTTGATCGACAGTGTCTGAAAGGAATTGGATGGTATCACGAAGTGGTTTGTCAGTTGAGATGTCTGCTCCGATGATCATGGCTGACTCAAGTGGGGTCTTGCTGCCACCTGATTTGAGGAGGTCTAGCCAATCTTTCGCTCCGTTTTCGGAGTTCTTCAAATGCAAGTATCCCGCTGTTGAGATAACTAAGCCAGCTGAGTAAGTATAGCTGTAAAGCCCCATGTAGTAGTGGCTTTGGCGCATCCAGGTCAAGGCTGCGTCATCATCGATTTCAACGGCGTCTCCCCAGAATTCGGTCAAGACTTCCTTCATGATGCTATTGAGCTTGCTAGCTCCGAAGGTACCACCTTCTTCGATCAAGGTGTAGACCTTGCGTTGGAAGGCTGCTTCCAACAAGTGGGTGATGAAGTTGTGGAAGTAAGTGTCTGTCAAACGGTGAGCCAAGGCAAAGCGTTTTTGACGAGGATCGTCAAACTGGTGTTCCAAATAGTCGCTGAGGAGGAGCTCATTAAAAGTAGAAGGAGCTTCCACGTAGTAAGTCGACATGTGGGCATTGAAGTAGCTTTGGTTATTGTCTGAGAAGATGAATTGACCAGAGTGTCCGATCTCGTGGATCAGGGTGTAGACATCGCTCATCCGTCCTGTCCAGCTCATGAGGACATAAGGATGGACGCGGTATGGGTCAGCTGCATAACCACCGGAATCCTTGCCTTCATTGGCCGCGAAGTCTACCCAGCGTTCGGTTTGGTAGCGAGCAATTTCGCGGGAATACTCTTCTCCAAGAGGTGCTACAGATTTCATAACTAAGTCATAAGCGTCATCGATGGTAACATCAGGGTTGAGCGCACTGTCCAAGTCCAACTTCCAATCAGCAAAGGTCATTTTCTCAAGGCCGTTGACCTTGGCCACGTGTTTGAGAAATTTTTGAGCGACCGGAGCGAAGTCCTTCATGATCAGGTCAATCTGACGATCAAACATGGCCCGATCTACTTCCTGCTCAGCCAAGAGGTAGTCAAAGACAGAATCGTAGCCCCGCATATCTGCGATTAGTTTTTCAGATTTGACTTGGGCTAGATAGGTAGCAGCAGCCGTGTTTTGGTGCTTGCGGAGACCTTCTGAGAAAGAACGAAAGGCTTTTTCACGGATTTCCGCATTCTCATGGTTTTGGTAGAAGTTTTCATAGGTAACAAAGCTATTCTTGTAAACTTTTCCATCCACTTCAAAATCAGCCATTTCAAAGTCGCCCGCCCGCATCTTGGTATAGATGTCTTGTGGTCCGTAGAAGACTTCACCCAGGTTGGTCAAGGTCTTTTCCACATCAGCTCCCAAGTAGTGAGCTTTTTTGATTTTAGCCTGACGAATGGCAAAAGTGAGGTGAGGGAGTTGCCCCAGGCGTTCGAGGACTTCTTCATCCGATTCTACCAAAGCATCATCAAAGAAGGAAAGTTCGACGCTGGCCCAAGTTTCGAAATCCATCCCCGCTTGGGCAATTTCTGCAAAAGCTTCATCACCAAAGTCTGTCGTTTGTGGCATAAAGCTGTAGTTGCCAATGTGGCTGAGTTGGATCTGAATTTGCTCAAAAATCGCAAAGGCAGCTTCGAAGTCTTCAACGGTGTGGAGGTTGCCCTTGTAATTACGGACAAATTCATTGATTTCTTCACGTGTTTTTTCAATGGCACGCAAGAAGTCTTCCTGGTCTTGGTAGAGGGCTGTGAGGTCCCAGAGTTCGTTCTCAGGAAATTCAGAACGTTTTTTTAATTCCATAATGTTCTCCTTTTGATCGGTATTCTTCCTTAAGTATAGCAGAAAATAGGACAGAAACATAGAGAGAGAGGGGAAAATGCTTGTGTAAAAATCTTGAAAAGAGCTGGAAAAATCGACCATTTTTGATATACTAGGATAGATATGAGGAGGTTTTTATGAAAAAGGTTATGATTTCACTACTGGCGGGTGCGTCCATTCTAGCTCTGGTGGCTTGTGCACCCAAACGTTATGAACGCCAAAGTAAACCAAAGACAGCAACGTCATCATCGGTTAAAAAAGAGAAGAAGGATACAGGTCAAAAGAACTATCAAGAAGTATTAGATCGCTACAAGGCTTATGCAACCGCAATTAATGCCAAAGACCAAACGGCTTTACAAAATGAACTGAAGAAGATTGAAGCAACTTCAGAAGAATATGCGTATGTCTTTAACCTTCAAACACTTGGAAGCACCAATGAGTGGCACTATGCTTTTGAGGATCTTAATCGTGATGGTAATGATGAACTGCTGATTGGGGATGGCAAAACGATTGCTGCTGTGTATTATTTGAAAGATAAGCTGCCAACCTTGCTCCATGTAGCCTATGTGGCTTCTGCAGGTGGCTATCGCTCTAGCTTAGATCTTTTCGATAATGGACAAATCGTCTATGCCACGTGGCAATCTCTTAATCCAGAAATGGAATTGAGCCTTTATTCGCTAGAAAAAGGGGAAGCCAAGGAAGAAAAGAAAGCAACCATTCAAATTGGTGGGAAGAAAACGGCAGAACAGGCTCTTGGGATTTCAGCCAAGAAGTTGGACCTTAGTAAGCTTGACTGGAAAAAATTTGATGGTTCAGGGGATTCCAAATCAACAGCAAAAGCAGAAGAGAAAAAATCAGAAAGCTTCCAAGTGCAAGTCAGTGTGTCGGATCTTCGTATTCGAAAAGAACCATCTACTTCAGCTCCATCTGCAGGAATGATCGCAAAAGGAACTCATACCATTACGGAAACCGTAGAGGCGGATGGTCATACTTGGGGCAAATTGGAATCTGGACAAGGCTGGATCGCCCTTGACTTCACAACGCGCGTGAGTGGCAATACTGAATCAGCTTCAGCGCCTGCCGCTACAAAGACTGGAATGAATCTAGATGAAATAAAAGCTGGAAATTTCTCAAGTGTAGCGGGAGTTTGGAAAAATAAGTACGGTACGACCATTGAGTTTGATGCGCAAGGGATTGTGAAGGTCAATGGTAGTGCTGTCAATGGTGTTCAATTTTCTGGTTTTTACTTCAAGGAAGGCAATTTACACGGAGTTAGTCGCATGCCTGGCGCAACGAACGAAACGCCTATTCTTTTCATTCCTTCAAGAGAAGGTGGCAGTGAATCCATTTACTGGAGTAAGAGTGATGCTACAAATGGAAACGATTTGTACTACCGTGTGAACTAAAAAATAGGGAGACAAACATGAAAAAAATTGGAACATATTTACTAGCTGCAGTTCTCTTGCTTTCCCTAGCAGCCTGTGCCCCAAAACGCTATGAGCGTAAGCACAGTCCTGTAGGAGCTTCATCAGTCAAAAAATCATCTGACAAAGCCCAAGAAAAAGAGCAAACAGAAGAAGCTAAGTCAGATGAACATGATAAAGAAGCCATTGGGACCTTGTCAAAAGCAGACCAAGCGGACATCTATTCGATCATTGAAAACAGTGCGTCTTTGACCTATTCGCTTCAGGTACAACCGACTCGCTTGCTGGAGTTGAACAATGATCACGGTGCGGTTGATGGTTACCCACAAGACATGTTCATTGATTACTACAATACCTACACGCCTGGGACCTATAATCTGCAAGATGTCATTGATAAATTGAATGCAGAAGAGACATCGGACTCTATCCGCAGTCTTTCACAAGACAAGCTGATCCAGCTTACAAATGAAAAGAAAGACGGCTGGATCTATTCGACAAAAGACAAGGCCTTCTACGAAATTGTACCTGGTGGTCGTGGCGGAGCGATGCCACCGATGGAGATTCCTTCGCCGGATGAATGGGTAGTCAATGAAGATTCAGTTGAAGTGACAACAACTATCCAAGGTACTTCCGATCCATACAGACGTTTTGTCTTGAAACGTAACAACAAGAACTACAAGGGTGGAACCCATAAAACACGCTTTTATGTCGACAGCACTGAATTCGTGAAATCGTAAAAATAATCAAAAGCTATATCTAGCTCTAAAATTTTTATATAGAACTTGCTGAAGATTCACAGAAAAAGGCCCTCAAAGCCTTTTTCTTTTGGGCTTGAATATGTTAAAATAAAAGGTATACGTGCTTGGATACAAAGATGAGGATATAACAAATAGATGGGCTGTCGAAATTCCTATCTCGTTGAGTTGGGTGGCCTTGGTATCTTGAGTAATTGAATTTTGGCCTCATTTCTCAGGAAAAAAGATAAGCCTCCTAGCACTCATCGAGTGCGGCGTCACCTTCCTATTTTTCTACAGAAATGTTCGGCAAACCGAACCGTCCAAAATATCTTGAGTAATTGAACCCGCCTACAACTCTGTGGAAAAAGATAAATCTACCTAGGAGCGTTCGCTCCGTCGTTCGATTTCCTATTTTCCTTTGAGTTGCTTAACGGCTTTAGTATCTTGATAGTTGAACACGGGCTAAATCCCTAGTGAAAAAGATAGATTTCCTGGTGTGCGTGGCACACTGCGTCAATCTCCTATTTTCATACGGGATTCTACACGCCCTTTGTATCCTGATTTTTGTAGGCAAGTCGTATAATTTTATCAATCCAAAGGGGATTACAATGACAAAACAAGTGTTTCAAACGACTTTTGCGGGTCGTGAGTTAATCGTAGAGACTGGTCAGGTTGCTAAGCAAGCAAATGGCTCTGTTGTCGTGCGTTATGGTGAGTCAACTGTCTTGACTGCTGCCGTTATGTCTAAGAAAATGGCAACTGGGGATTTCTTCCCACTTCAAGTCAACTACGAAGAAAAAATGTATGCGGCTGGGAAATTTCCTGGTGGCTTTATGAAACGTGAAGGACGTCCTTCAACAGATGCGACTTTGACAGCGCGTTTGATCGACCGTCCGATCCGTCCAATGTTTGCGGAAGGTTTCCGTAATGAAGTGCAAGTCATCAACACAGTCCTTTCTTACGATGAAAATGCATCTGCACCAATGGCAGCGATGTTTGGTTCATCATTGGCACTTTCTATCTCAGATATTCCGTTTGACGGACCAATCGCTGGGGTACAAGTAGGCTATGTGGACGGGGAAATCATCATCAACCCAACGCAAGAACAAGCAGAGCGCTCTCTTCTTGAATTGACAGTAGCTGGTACCAAACACGCTATCAACATGGTAGAGTCTGGTGCCAAAGAATTGTCAGAAGAAATCATGTTGGAAGCTCTTCTCAAAGGGCACGAAGCCGTTAAAGAATTGATTGCCTTCCAAGAAGAAATCGTTGCGGCAGTTGGTCAAGAAAAAGAAGAAGTTGAATTGCTTCATGTAGATGCTGACTTGCAGGCTGAAATCATCACAGCCTACAACAGTGACCTTCAAAAAGCGGTTCAAGTTGAAGAAAAATTGGCGCGTGAAGCTGCAACTCAAGCAGTGAAAGACCAAGTCACAGCAGTTTACGAAGAAAAATATGCCGACCAAGAAGAATTTGACC